>Ga0209694_1000210_pt1 | contig 110176 bp, 90 predicted proteins | sample GluameincwithD2O_FD_187499 | JGI IMG/M metagenome (GOLD analysis project Ga0209694, IMG submission 187499) | Mouse cecum microbial communities from Vienna, Austria - Glucosamine amended microcosms incubated with D2O (SPAdes) (version 2) | ecosystem: Host-associated > Mammals > Digestive system... | reverse complement strand
CTATTAAGTTGTATTTCCGGAAAATTTTCCCAATCTTCTTTTGTACAGGCGTATCATCAGAATTCTTTATGACCAGAGTATCGACACGCAGAGCCTTCTTATATAATTCATGCTCTGAATAGAATTCTAGCTGCGCAGCTTCTCCCCGAAATTCGATCTGAAGTGAAGCATGAAACCCGTCATGCCACTGCAAGAGATTGTCTGCCATCCACTACCTCCATTATATTCAATTGTCTGCCTGTATGCAAGGGTTCGGAGCCGTTAAACTCAGGTAAAATGGAACAAAAATAAGATTAAATACATTTCATGGCAAACACCACCTGTCCTTTGGGATTACATAATTTCAAATCATATAACGGGTAAATCCTGACGAGTGTCAGATTAAGAAAATAAGATTACCTGGATTATTGATCATCTTTGATGTGAAAATACTATAACACATTTTTTACTGGTATACAACATGTTTCCTGATGTTCCGGCTTTGAAGAATGAATTATTAAAATTGAATCCGCATGAAAGATTTTCCGTTGTTGTGGTATGTGATGGCAGCTTGCATTTGAGACGTGCTGCATCGCGGGAGGATTGGGGTGAATGCGGACGTGCCTCGAAAGGTCAGACATACACACAAATGCCGGAAAATAAGGGGTTGAATTAAAGAAACAAAAGAAGGAGTGAGGTTGCTGCGTTTGCTGTGCAGCAGCCTCACCGTGCTGGTTGATAATATATGCCAAAGGATGCGGATTATTTCAGGAACATCCGGATAAGCTTTTCATTCAGTTTCTTATATGGCTGATACCGCATAGGAAGGTCGAGCCATGTCTTTTTATCAACGATGCTCTTGTGGTGTGTAAAGGTATCGAAGCCGTCTTTTCCGTGATAAGATCCCATGCCGCTTTGTCCGAAGCCGCCGAATCCCATTTCGCTGGTGGCAAGATGGATGATCGTATCGTTGATACATCCGCCGCCGAAACCGCATCGCGACATCACTTTCCCGGCAGCAGGACGGTCGCCTGTAAAGATATAGAGAGCAAGGGGATGCGGCATGGAATTGATATTCCGTATCGCCTCGTCCAGAGAATCAAAGGTAAGGATCGGCATAACAGGCCCGAAGATCTCTTCCTGCATCACGGCGTCTCCAAAGGTCACGTTATCAAGGACAGTCGGTTCGATCCTTAAAGTACTTGGATCTGCCTTGCCGCCCAAGATTACTTTATTCTTATCTATTAGATTCCGGACTCTGTTAAAATGTTTCTTATTGATGATCTTTCCATAATCATCACGTTCCAGAGGCTGTTTGCCGTATTGCTTTTGAATCTGCTTTTTTATCTCTTTGATCAGTCTGTCTTTGACGGAACGGTCGCAGTAGATGTAATCGGGAGCGACACAAGTCTGTCCGCAGTTCAGGTATTTTCCAAAGACAATTCTTCTGGCAGCAAGTTTTAAATTGGCGGTCTTCTCTACAATACAAGGGCTCTTTCCGCCCAGTTCCAGAGTAACCGGCGTCAGGTATTCGGCGGCATGTTTCATGACTTCCCTGCCTACAGACTGGCTTCCGGTGAAAAAGATGTAGTCAAAATGTTCTTTCAGCAGGCAGGTATTCTCGGAACGCCCGCCGGTAACGACGGCAACGTACTGCCTGTCGAAGCAGTCGCTTATGATCCTTCTGATGATCTCGCTTGTATAAGGCGAGTAAGCGCTGGGTTTCAGGACTATGGTATTCCCGGCGGCGATGGCGTCGACAAGAGGATCAAGTGTCAGTAAGAATGGATAGTTCCAAGGACTCATGATCAGCACAACGCCGTAAGGAGAAGGTTTCTTATAGCTCCGGGAATGGAACTGGGCAAGAGGGGTCAGGACAGTCTTCTCCCTGGCAAACGAGCGGATGTGTCTCAACATATAGCTGATCTCGCTCAGAACGAGGCCGGTCTCGCACATATAACTTTCAAAGTTGCTTTTGCCGAGATCGCGTCTTAAAGCTTCCTGAATCTCGGTTTCATGCTTGATAATGCTGTCTTTAAGTTTGGTCAATGCCGCGATCCGCGTATTGACGTTCAGGGTAGAACCAGTGGAAAAATATTTCCGCTGGATGGATAGGATGTTTTTGATCTCTTGTTCGTTCATTTCGCAATGTCCTCCATTTATCTCCTTTAAATATCCGAAACAGGTTCCATAAGAGCGGTATAGAACTGCTCCAATTCTCCGGCATCCATAAGGAGCGGCACCGGATACAGCGGATTCGCCTCTTTGTCCGCATAGTGGGAAAGCTTTGGGATATCTGTCTCCGTAATCTCCTTTATGGTATCGCCGATATCAAATCGCTTTTTCATAGCTTTGACGGCGTCTATGAATTCTCTGGCGGCTACGTCATGGGGCGTATCTTCGGCTGAGATGCCTGCGGCTATGGACAGGCGGTGCAGTTTCTTGTGTATACAGGCTCCGTATGCTTCCAATACGAAAGGAAGCAGGATCGCGTTGGCAAGCCCATGGGGGATGTTGTATTCACCGCCCAGGGAGTGGGCGACAGCATGTACATAGCCCACATAGGATTTGGAAAATGCACATCCGGCATAGAAGGAAGCATGGAGCATATTGCGCCGGGCTTCTATATTGCTGCCGTCCGTATAAGCCTTGTCGATATTTTCAAAAATGAGCCTGACCGCAAGGAGCGCGTCCTTTCTTGTACCAAAGGTGGTAGATCTTCCGATATATGCTTCGATGGCGTGAGTCAGGGCGTCCATATCGGTTGTCGCTGTGACAGACGGCGGAAGGCTTAGAGTGACTTTGGGATCCAACACCGCATATCTGGGAATCAGGGGGAAATCATTGATCGCATATTTGTGTCTTGTCTCGGCATCTGTGATCACTGCCGCAAGGGTAGTCTCGCTTCCGGTTCCCGCCGTGGTGGGGATGGCGATCAGAAGGGGCAGTCTCTTGCGGACTTTTAAGATACCTTTCATCTTTGCCAGGGACTGTTTCGGTTTTGCGGCGCGTGCGCCGACAGCCTTGGCACAGTCCATGCTGGAGCCTCCGCCGAAACCGATGATAACGTCGCAGTGATTGGAAAGGTACAGTTCCAACGCTTCCGCGACATTGGCGGTGGTAGGATTGGCGACAGTCTTATCATAGATACAATAGGTAATGCCGTTCTGCGAGAGGACATTTTCCAGACGTCTGGTCAGTCCGAGCCTGCGGATCCCTTCATCCGTGATGATAAGCGCATGGCCGCATTTGCGTTTTCGGATGATGTCCGGGATTGATCTGACGCTGCCGGCAATGTTCGGTTTGCGGTATGGCAGAAACGGAAGTGCGATCTTCAATCCTGTCTGAAAGGTACGACAGTAGATTTTTTTAATTTTGTTCATGGTTGATCATATCCTTTCCGGTTATTTTTCCCTGTGACTTTTCCAGTTCTTCACAGAATTTCTCCAGATTGTCGGAGATCAGGTACAGTACGCGGTAGAAGGTATCCCGCTCTTTCGCCGTGATATCCCGCCCGCCTTCTAAGACCGCGCGCAAGATCAGCCGATTGACCTTCTTCGCTTGTTTTTTCCCGGTTTCGGTGAGAACTGCTTTCGAGCGGTATCTTTTCTTTGACGCGTCGGGAGAAGCCTGCCGTCGGCGGGCGTTATGCCGACGGTAGGTTTCACTGCCTGCCTGGGCGTGTACATATTGGATAAATCCATGTTCTAAGAGTTCCGACAGGATCCGTGAGATCCCGGCTTTGTCTTCCTTGCACAGAGTACAGAGATCGGCGGCGGTGAGCCCCTCCGGGTGTGAATATAAGAAATAGAGGCACATGACGTGGGTACCCTTTAAACCAAAGGATCGCATCTCTAGCTTTTTGATACGCTGGATATTCTTGTAGATCTGTGATACGCCGGTCGTGAGCTGTTCGAATCTGTGGATCATAGAAATCTCTCCTTATTAAAATACAGGAAGTTGATTTGTCAACTTCCATGCATTTCAAATATAGCAGAATAGAAGTTGATCTGTCAACAAATATTTATGCACATGAGGCAGAAATGCATGGGGGAGAAGTGTTTGCCGGTATGCTGGTGAAAAATGCTGCAGAGCCGTAGAAAGAGTGTAACAGTTCAGCACATTTTAAAGTTTGCTTGCGGCAAAGAGGCAGGAGCCTGATCGATAACCGTGTAGCAAGTGTGTAGTTGCGGGCTTCACTGTTGTAAAAGTGTAAACTATAATAATAGAATTGGTTGACAATTTGGATGAATATATTATATAGTAGGGTCATAAAGGCAATTGTTGGGATAATGCACCACAAGAAAGCTTTTTTGGTGGTATGAAGGATGAAATCGATATTAGTGAATGTAGAAAATAGAGAGAGGTAAAAGCAGTAATTGATGATCGGATGGATTATTATAATAGCGAGCGCTATAAAAAAATGTCCTTGACAAGGGGTACAGTTTATAGAGAGGGGATATGGATATGAACCAAGAGAAGGGACGGAATATGAAGAAGGATATGAACCAGGAGAAGGAGCAGAGAGGGGATATGAACCAGGAGAAGGGACGGAATATGAAGAAGGATATGAACCAGGAGAAGGAGCAGAGAGGGGATATGAACCAGGAGAAGAGACGGAATATGAAGAAGGATATGAACCAGGAGAAGGGAGAGAGAGAAGATATGGATCAGGAACAGGATAGAGGGTTGATAGAGCAGCTGAAGGAGAAGGTGCTTGGAGGAGATCAGATTACAAAAGAAGAGGCGCTGAAATTATATGAAGAGCCATTGGAAAAGGTTTGCCATGCGGCGGATGAGATACGAAGGTTTTTCTGCAAAGACAGATTCGATCTCTGTACGATCGTAAACGGCAAGAGCGGAAAGTGCTCGGAGGACTGTAAGTTCTGTGCGCAGTCAGCATATTACCACACTTCTGCAACGAAATATCCGCTGCTTGATACAGATGAGATCGTACGGCAGGCGGCATATAACGCAGAGCGCGGGATTGGGCGTTATTCTATAGTGACCTCCGGAAGAAGCCTGAATGATACGGAGATAGAGCAGATGTGTGAAGCGATACGCGCAGTGAAGGCGAAGGTAGGGATAGAAGTATGTGTTTCTTTCGGGCTTCTGACAGAAGAGCAGTATTGCAGAGTCCGGGAAGCAGGGGCGTCCCGGGTACATAATAATCTGGAGACATCCAAGCGGAATTTCCCGAATGTCTGCACTACCCATACATTTGAGGACAAGATCCAGGCGATCCAAGCGGCGAGAGCGGCAGGGCTTGAAGTATGCAGCGGAGGGATCATGGGGCTTGGGGAGACGATAGAAGACCGGATAGATATGGCTCTTGTGCTGAGAGAGTTGGGGGTAAAGAGTATACCGGTGAATATGCTGAATCCGATCCCCGGTACGCCGTATGCGGAAAATGCGCGGCTGACTGTGGATGATATGAAACGGATCGTGGCAGTGTACCGCTTTATCCTTCCGGATGCGGCGATCCGGCTTGCAGGCGGCAGGGGATTAATGGAGGATAAAGGGGAAGGGTGCTTTCGTTCCGGCGCTAATGCCGCTATATCCGGGGATATGCTGACGACAGCGGGATATTCGATTGAAACGGATATGGAGATGTTAGAAAAACTGGGATATAGAGTACATCTTACATTATGAGCCGGTATATAAGGCTTGCGATAGGTCTGCCGTAGTTTGTCCGGAAAGTATTTTCTTCTTTTTCGAGATATCATTTTGTGTTATGATAATAGCGCGGCGGCAGGAAGTGAAGATCCTGCGGATCGCGGTGTTAATGTGTAATATATTAGTTAGAAGTATAATGCAGAACGAAGAAAGAAGAGGGCATGGTATTATGGGAGAGCAGTTAACGCGAAGTGATGTGCAGAAGATAAAGGAAGAGATTGAATACAGGAAGCTCGTGGTACGGAAAAAGGAACTTGAGGCAGTGAAAGAGGCACGCGCGCAGGGCGATCTGAGTGAGAATTTCGAATATAAAGCGGCGAAGCAGGACAAGAATCGCAATGAAAGCCGGATCCGTTATCTGGAGAAAATGCTTAAGAATGCAAGAATCGTATCGGATGTATCGGAGGACGACGAAGTAGGGATCAATAATACGGTAGATATTTATTTTGAAGAAGACGATGAGACAGAGACGTATCGCCTGGTTACAAGCGTCCGGGGAAATTCACTGCAGGGGCTGATCAGTATTGAGTCTCCGCTGGGGAAGGCGATCCGCGGGCATAAAGCAGGAGACCGTGTAAAAGTGAAAACGAACGGAGAAAACGGTTATTATGTGGTGATCAAAAAGATAGATAAGACAACCGACGATTCCCAGGATACACTTCGGAAGTATTAAAATACAGAAAATGTTCAGACACGCTTTAGTTTCATTATATTTCGATTTATCCGAATCAGTTCATATTAAAATAGAGTGGCGGAACGAAACAACCGCTATCAATGTACTGAAGAAAATGGAGGTCGGAACGAAAATGATGTACGGATATGTGCGTGTAAGTACCAGAGAACAAAACGAAGACCGGCAGATGAGGGCGCTGTATAAGATCGAGGTGCCAAGAGAGAATATCTACATGGATAAGCAGTCTGGCAAAGATTTCGAACGTCCGATGTATAATCGGATGGTTAAGAGACTGCAGGCAGATGATGTGATCTTTGTCAAGAGCATCGACCGTCTGGGAAGAAATTATGAGGAGATACTGGAACAGTGGAGATTCCTGACGAAGGAGAAGAAAGTTGATATCGTGGTACTGGATATGGAACTGCTGGATACCAGACGGGGGAAGGATCTGATGGGAACATTTTTAAGTGATGTGGTCCTGCAGATTCTGTCATTTGTAGCGGAAAATGAACGGAAGAATATCAGGGAACGACAGAAAGAAGGCATAGAGGCGGCAAAGATGCGAGGGGTACAATTCGGAAGGCCCAAGCGGGATCTGCCTGATAATTTTGAACAGATTTGTTATCAGTGGAGAAGCGGGGAGATCCTGGGGAAAGAGGCTGCGAGGCTTTTGAGCATCCCGCTGTCAACCTTCTATGGAAGAGCAAAAGAGATTGAAACAGCGATGCCGATATCGGGTGATTGCGGTAATATGCTGTTGGAATAGAATGAGATCTAAATGATATGCTCAACTAAAAAGGTGCATGGAGGGTAGAAGCTACTGTCCATGCACCTTTTTAGTCTAACTTTATATTGTTCATTCAATCCTTATTTGTACTATTAAAATAAAAAAAATCATTACGAAAAAGTGTAGGTTTTCGTAATATTTTCCATGGGAAAATTTTTATGCAAATATAACAAAAAATAGGGGTTAAGTTTATTGACTTTTTGCCGATAGTATTATAGAATGATTAAGATTTCAATAAAAAAAATCATTACGAAATACTACACTTTTTGGTAATGGCATGAAAAACGGCAGGAATGCGCCGCTTGCAGATATATCAAAACAAATGTGCCAGGAATACTTAGAAGGTGGGATATGTCATCAGAAAAAGTATGTAAGACCATTCACCAATATAACAGCGAACCAATCCCAGAGGCTGATATGCAGAAGCTCCTGGAGATTGCCGGGGATTATATGAAGGTGAAGAATTACGTGTATGGGCGTTACGGAGGGATTGCAAGCCTGTCTAAGATCTACCCGGGATATACGGTGCAGAACGAGATGACAAGCAGCGGTTACCGGGAAGTATTAGGGATGCCGTCGGTATACTTCTACCTGGCGATTTTCGATGCACTGGGCGATATCAAATGCCAGTGGACCAGGACAAAGACGAAGCTTTTGAAGCTGATCAATCAGAATGAAGGGTTTTCGGATGATGATAAACATTATCTCCGGTTCGTGCTTAAAGTAAATAATGCATTTGAGGCGGTGTTAAACCAGAAGGCGCTGAGTCAGAAGGTGTTGAGCCAGAAAATGCCGGATCGGCAGGCATTGGAGCCGAAGGACACACAGGGGAAAATGCTGAATCAGGATGGCCTGGATGAGCAGGCAGCGCAGAAGGGACAGGAACCCAAATCGAAGCTTCCGGAAACACAGGATATACAGGAAATAGTGGGATTGCCCAAGGCAGTGCAGAAGCAGTATGAAAAACTGGCTGTGAAAGTGGATACAGGGAAGCTGCACCGGTATCTGTGCAGGCAGGTGCGCAGGCATCATGTCAAGCTCCATACGGACAGGGCGGACGGCTTCACCATAGCAGAACGGGCATACCGGTATGCAGACCACGGCATCTACATTTCCATAAAAGAGAAGCGGAAGAGGGTTTTTGTGCCGTTGACAGACAATAACGGGTACAAGAGCCAGCTCTACGTCAAACTGTATCCGAAGGAGAATGACCTTGAACTCAAGGTTCCGGTGAATGTAAGTGTACGCAGCCATAATGACTACCTGAAAGAGGTAGGCGTATCCGTAGGGCTTTATACCATGCTGACGACGGATGAAGGGCATCGGTACGGCGAGGAACTGGGCAGGTACCAGATCGCATATGCGGAGTGGATCCGCCAGCAGACAGGCAGCTATAACCGTAACCGAAGCGAGAATCCAGGAAGGAAGAAATACACCGCGAAGAAAAAGCGGATGGAAGAGCAGCTGCACAGTTATATCAACCAGGAGCTGAACCGATTCCTGAGAGAAGAAAAGCCACAGACCATCTATATCGTGAAGCTTCCCAAGCCGCACGGCGGAGGCGTGAGTAAGAAGATCAATCATTCCATGGCGCAGTGGCAGAGGGGATATATCCGGAAACGGATCGCTCAGAAGTGTAAGGAGCAGGCGGTGGAGATTGTGGAGGTCTTAGGGAAGGATATCAGTAATGAGTGCAGTGAATGCGGGTTGACGGGAAAGAAGTCACAAGGGATGTTCATTTGCCCGGCGTGTGGGTATCGGGCGGAAGAGAAGACCAATACCGCAAGGAATGTGAAGAATCGCGGACAGGGGGATGGAGTGTTGTATCCGAGAGGGAGATATCCAACTGTGTAGATGTAATCGTGTAGAAATGCAGAAATATTGAAGAAAAAGACGGATCAAGTAGAAAGATCATAAGAACAGCCGTTTTAGATGAATGCCGGTGATGAGCCGGGATTTTACCGAAAGGACTAGAGGGCGTTCATGATATAAAAAATAGAAACGGCATTAGAAGTCGGTGGCAGAGCCGAGTATTGGGTATGCCAGGACCTTGTGAACATACAGCGGTTATGATGTAGCAGGGAGCGAAGCGTAAGGAATTACGCATCATCCGGAGGATGCGTGTTGTGCTGAGAACAGTACGATGCGTGGGTGTGGATGACCAATGTGCCTTATTTAAAAAGATTGCCACAATGAGATTGCCACAGTAGAAAATTATTTTACCACTGGTTACAGGGGAGGCAATGGAGATGAAAAAGAGTATAGCAACAGCTGTTTTCATAATAGGAATCAGCACGTGTTCTTTGGGAATGACGGTATTGGCGGCACAGAACAAAGAGGAAAGTGTTGGAACCAATAGTTTATTGAAAGAAAACGTATTGGAAGAAGGTTGTTTTTCAGAAAAAAACGTGCTTCCAGAGATGAATCCCAAGAGAAATGAGAATCTTTTGGGAATCGAGGCGGCGGAGAAAAAGTCGGATGATAAAGAAAAAGAATCTGAGGACAAGAATCCGGAGAACGATTCTGATGCGGGAATGTCAGAGGTGGAGAATCTGCAGATACCGCAAAAATTGGAGATTGTAATAGATCCATGGGAAATGGATGGAAAGAGCCAGATTTATTCGGAACAGTATACTATTCGGAATACAGGAGAGGCGGCAGGTGTACTGACATTGTCGCAGCTAATATGCAGACCACAGGAAAAGGGTGATGTCATTGTCAGAACAGATAAGGACAGGGTGCATGATACAGAGGAGAAATCACTCTATATGGAAATGATTTTTGGTAATGGAGAGTCCGTTGCTTTATCGGAAGAGGGAACAGAGTATAGGGCAGTGCTAAAATCGGGTGAAGAATTGTCATTCTGGTTTGCGGGTGAAGTGAATGAATATGCTGCTGAGGGTTGGAAAGATGAGGATGTCGCGGTAGGGGTCGTGTATTCCTGGGATGAAGAAGCCATAGCAGAAGGGGTAAATGAGGATGTGGCAAACCGAGCGCCGGATATAGATGATGATCCGATGAATGAAAACAAAATGAATGAAAATGAAATGGATGAGGCGGATGCCGGTGATGAGGAATTGACAAATCTTGAGATGACAGGCAATGAAGAAGAATTACCGCAGATTGATGATTTTGTCTCGGAACAGAAAGATGGAGAAAAAGAAAAGAAAATAATCAAGGTTGTAGATCTGCCGGCAAACCAGAAGTCAAAGATAACAATAGATTCATGGGAGATAGAAGAAAATAGTCAGGGGAATCGGATTATTTCTGAGGAATATGTATTGCGAAATGCAGGAGAAGTGCCAGGTACACTTATTCTGGAGGAGCTGAGGTGCAAGACGAACAAAGATATTTGTATGGAAATGGTGCTTGGAACTGGAGAGAGTATGAGGTTGCCGCAGGAAAGCTCTGAGTATCAGGTGGAATTGAAACCGGGGGAGGAAGTTCGTATTTGGTTCACGGGAGAAATGAATGGGAGCATGCCTGAGGAATTGGAAAAGGGTGTTGTTGAAGTGACAGCGGTATGCTTATTTGAATGTGCAGCTGAGAAATATGATTTAGAAAATAAAGTTGTATAAAGAACAAAAAGGAGTTTATTAGAAAATGGCAGAAAAAGAGCAGACACAAGTTACAGAATTAGCTCCTGAAGAGCTAAAAAGGAAAAAAAGAAAAAAGACTATTGTTATAATCTGTATCTTACTTATTGTAATTGCAGCAATAATAATTTACATATTAACCAGACCGAAAGATGCTATGACAGAAGGTAATTACAAACAGATTATGGAAGATATGGGGGAGAGTGTGCGGGAAGGGTATTTTGAAACATATATGAATACGGAATGGACTTTTCCGGATGGGGGTTCAGAAACAAAGGATGCCATATTGGGGAATTCCCCCAATAATAAAAAGCCAATCCGCTGCGAGGTAATGTTGAGTGATACGGACGAAATAGTATTTAAAACAGATGTAATTCCGGTAGGTGCAGAATTACCGCCATTTAAACTGGATGTTGATTTGGATGCAGGTACATATGATGCGACATGTATGGTTTACTTACTGGATGAAGAGGAAGACGGCACGTATACCGATTATAGTAATGCAGGCTTCAATGTTACTATAACTGTAGAAAATTAATTAAGATAATCAATTGTATTTTTGAAAATGCAATGGTTATATATAACACTCAAAATTTTATTAAACTTAGGAGGTATGAGTATGAGAAACAAAAAAGTGTTATCGACAGTTGTAGCAAGTACTCTTGTTGCAACAACAATGGCTATGCCGGTTATGGCAGCTGGCGGGAAAGTGGATGTTAATGTTTCAACAAAGGATGCTGTAATCAGGGTCGAGGTTCCGACAAAATTGGAAATCGCTGTTGACCAATTCGAAAGTGTAGATTCAGGATCACAGATTTATTCCGAAGCATTTACAATGAAGAACAAGAGCGGTGTGGCTGTGAAAGTAGGTGTGAATTCTGTAGCATCAACAGGAACTGCCGCGTTTGTGGAAACGGTAGCGGCAGTTGATGCATCTACTGCAACAACAGGAGAAGCATGGATGGCAGTTGCGGCACAGACAGAAGCAGATGGGTATGGTGTTGATGAATTAAGCAAATTAACGGAGATCAGCCCTAATGTTGCGACATTTGACGCAACGAACAAAAATGCTGCACAGACATATTATCTTGAAAAAGGTACAGGAGATGTTGAGTATAAAATAATTACTCCTGCGGCTGCTGGAGATGTAGGCGATCTTTCCTATGCACAATTTTATAAGTTAACAGCAGTTACATTAACTGGAGGTAGTGAACAGACGGATTTAGATGCGGCTATCGCTGCATCTGATGTATATGTTAAGCCAGCTGGCTCGACTGATGATACACTAGAATTGGTGAAAAAAGGTACTTCATATACATGGGTGACAGGTATGGCGGCATATACAGCTGCATCTAATGCGGTAGAAGCTTCTGCCACTACGACAGACCCATACGTATATGCTGGATCAAAGGATGTCGGTGGAGAAGCGGCTTTCAGATTTGTCGGAAAGTTATCAGAGGCTAAGACAGGAGCATGGACAGGAGCTGATATTGGCAAAATTGCTATTAATTATACAATTGATGGTGTGACAGCATCTACTTATGCAGAGGTAGCTAAGGATTGTACATATGGCTTATATACAGCACCGGCAGCTCCAAGTATTGCAACAACAGATTATACTGTAGATCCAGAAAGTGATACAGAGATTGCTGTTAATTTAGGAGCAGCCAGCACAGGTGCCAAAGGTGTTAAGGCTGTTCTTTGGGAAGGTGAAAATCTGATTAATAGTGATAGTGACGCTAAGTATGAAAACGGGAAAGTGATTATTGACGCTAGCGTTGGCAAATATTTTGATCAGCAGAATCTTTTACCTGCAACATTAACGATTGTTTTTGATATGAACGACGTAGATGCAGAGCCTGTTTCGATTGATGTTACACTTAAGAAATAGTTTTGGACTCGTGTAGATGATTGAATTCAGGAACGGATGTTTAGGGGCTATCGCAAAAGAGATAGCCCCTTTTAGAAGATAAACAGTATTGCAACATAAGATTTTGTAATTTTGAAGACAAAATGATAATACAAAACTTATAGAGAGAAAGGAGTCTGAGTATGAAAAGTGGAGGTGAAATGAATTATGAAGAAATATATGTGACAAGACCTTCGATGCCGCCATATGAAGAATATGTGGAGGCTATTAAACCATTATGGGGAAGTCATTGGCTTACAAATATGGGATTTTACCATGCGGAATTGGAAAGGCAATTGAAAGAATATCTGGATGTGTCAGAGGTATCACTCATGGTAAATGGTCATATGTCGCTTGAAATGGCTATTCAAATGATGAATTTCCCGGATGGAGCGGAAATTATTACGACGCCATTTACGTTTGTGTCGACAACACATGCAATTGTGAGAAATCATTTAAAACCAGTATTCTGTGATGTAAAGTTATGTGATGGGACTATTGACGAGACAAAAATTGAGAATTTAATAACAGAAAAAACCGTTGCAATCGTACCTGTACATGTGTATGGGAACATATGTAATGTTGATAAAATACAGGAGATTGCAGAAAGATATGGATTAAAAGTAATTTATGATGCCGCTCATGCTTTTGGAGTTAAGTATAAAGGAAAAGGAATTGGGAATTATGGAGATGCTTCCATTTTTAGTTTTCATGCTACAAAAGTATTTAATACTGTAGAAGGAGGAGCGGTAGTTTTTAAAGAGCAAAAATATTATGAAAAGCTGTATAATCTCAAAAACTTTGGTATAAGAGATGAAGAATTGGTAGAAGAAGTAGGGGCAAATGCGAAAATGAATGAGTTGTGTGCAATTATGGGATTATGCAATTTAAAATATATACATAGGGCTATTGATGAAAGAAAAAAACAATTTTTAGAGTATGAAAAACAACTAGGTGAAGTTAAAGGAATCCGTTTTTTTAAAGAGAATCTAAATACAGAGAACAATTATGGATATTTCCCTATCATAGTGGAAAAGTCTTGTGTTTTGAAACGGGATGAAATATATGCATTATTGAAAAAGAATCATATTTGCGCAAGAAAATACTTTTATCCAATTGTTCCGGAATTAGCTTGTTATAGGAATCAATATGAACGGAATACGCTAAAAACAGCTAAGGGACTTGCAGAAAAAGTTTTAGTATTGCCTCTTTATGAAGGAATGGGGATAAAAACGGTGAAACAAGTTAGTAAAATTATCAAATCAACTATAATTGAAAAGAAATAGAGATAAGAAAGTAATTGTAAAGATAAGAATGAAGTGGAAGGGAGTGGAAGAGTATGACAATAGGTATAATGCAACCATATTTGCTTCCGTATTTAGGTTACTTTCAGTTGATGGATTGTGTGGATAAATATGTATTTTGTGGTGATATGCAATATATACGGTGGGGATGGGTTAATAGGAATCAACTTCGTATTCATAATAAAAAGCAGACATATTTTTTTACTTTTCCAGTTGTAAAAGATGATCATAAAAAGAAAATTAATGAAAGATATTATCGGGACTTGAAAAGAAATTGCGACAAATTAAAGCGAAGTTTATATCAAGATTATAGAAAGGCAGTAAATTTTGAAGAAGCATATTCTGTGTTGGAGAAAGCTATGTGTTTTCAAAATGATAATGTCGCATGCTTTAATATGAATGCTAATTGTACTATCGCGCGATACTTGGGAATAGAAACAGAAATAAGTTGTACAGATGTTGTAAAAGATGAAATGTTTTGGTATAAGTTTCATCATCTAGAGAGGGAAGATCGGGCAGTATACATGTGTCAATATTACAATGCACAGAAGTTTGTTAATGCAATAGGAGGAACTGCCCTATATCATAAATCAGTTTTTAAAGATAATGGTATTGATTTACATTTTTTGAGGATGAATGATATTACATATCCGCAATTTGGGAAAGAGTTTTGCTCAAATCTTTCAATTATAGATGTTATGATGCACAATAAGATTGATGAATTAAAATTATTGCTGAAAAAATATCAGTTAGAATAAGGTGAAAAATAAGTAAAAGGAAGAGAATATGGGACTGTTAGAAAATCTTGTTTTTAAGAAAGAAAGAGAAAATATTATAGAGAATTTAAAACAAGAGGATATTCCGTTGTTTGTTTGGGGAAGTGGAAATATAGCGGAAATGATAAGAAAATATTTGTTGCAAAATGATATACAAGTGAAAGGATTTTTTGAATGGCCAAGTGTCCGCCATGAGATGTTTTACAATAATAAAGTATATTCGTTAACAGAGTTAGAGGAGAGTAATTCGAAATACAATGTAATAATTGGACACAGCCATTATTCAAAAGCTAAGGGACTTTTGAAAAGTGCATCTAACATAAAGAAAATTTACTTCTTATTTAGTTTTGATTATTGTGGAAACAAATGTAATACTTTTTTTGATTGTAACGTTATTAAAGATATGGCACATCAATATGAAATGATTTACTGGTGTTTGGAGGATGAAAAATCAAGGGAAAATTTAATCGCATTTTTAAATACAAAAATGACGGGAAATGTACAATACATTTTTGAAATATTTCATAAAGAAATGAGTATTTTTAATAATGATATATATTCATTAAATGAAAAGGAATGTTATTGGAATATCGGAGGTGGAAGAGGTGAAACCATTTTTGAATTTTTGGAAAATAGAAAAAAGCGGTTTAATCAGATTGTAACGTTGGAGCCAGATTATGAGAGCTTTAGTTTTTTGTGTTCATATATTAAAAGATTAGATTATAAACAAAAAATAATAGCATACCAAAAAGCTGCATGGAATAAAAGGGAATCTATTAGTTTTTATCATGATAATGATATTGCTGAATCTGGTAGTGTACAAGCGGGAAAATTAAAAAAAGATTGTATAGTAGAGGGTTTACCTTTAGATGAAATATTTTTAGAGAATTCGAATATTTTACCTCCGACATTAATAACAGCTAATTATTTCAGTGGTATAGTTGAAATGTTGGAGGGATGTAGATTAATTTTAAAGAATGATAGACCTAGATTGGCAATAGTAGTTGGGCATAATGATGAATGTGGAATACTGAGAGTAGTAAAAGCTATTTTGAATGCAAATCCGAATTATAAATTATATTTGAGATTTCATGAGGCTTTATCAACAACTTTAGTTTTATATGCAATTATTTAGTTGATTTGAAAAGTAAGTTAAATGCCAGTATAAAGGGGAAAAGTATGAATCAAAAAAAGGAGATTGAAGTTTCCATTGTGTGTATAACATTTAATCATGAAAAGTATATTAGAAAGACACTTGACGGATTCTTAATGCAGAAAACAAAGTTTTCATATGAGATTATTGTACATGATGATGCGTCGACAGATGGTACAAAAAAGATACTGCAGGAGTATCAAAGAAAATATCCAGATAAAATTACTCTTCTGTTAGAAAAAGAAAATCAGTACTCAAAAGGAAAAAGTTTATTAAAACTATGTTTCCCAAAAGTAAATGGTAAATATATAGCAATATCAGACGGAGACGATGAATGGATTTATGAAAAAAAGCTGCAAGAGCAGTATAATTTATTAGAGCAAAATCCGAATATTTCATTTTGTTCGCATAATGTAATTAAATACAACATACAAACAGACGAAAGAATTGCACAAATAAAAGATTTAAAAAGTGGAATCCTTGATGATGAGGAAATAATATTGGGACATCACGGGTGGCCGCCAACAACTTCCTTTTTTTTTAGGTCTAAATATGTCTCTGGAATCCCGGAGTTTTCGTATCATGCGTCTGTTGAAGATGAACCTATAAGATATTATTATGCTTGTAAGGGAGATATGTTTTATATAGATGAAATATGGGCTGTCAGAAATTTTATGCATGAAGGATCTTGGAATTATAGTATGAAAAACAGATCTGCCAGATTGGATTATACAAAAAAGTATTTAACTTATTTAGTAGAGTTTAATAATTATTCACATAGAAAATTTAATAAATTTTTACATAAAAGAATTTTTCAGTTATGCTTTGGCGCAATTGAATTATTGCAGCCAGGAATTAAAAATAAAAAGGAGCTTGAAAGAATAATTGATGTTTTGAAAAAGGAGATGAAAGGCAAATTTGATGAAAATCTGAATGAAGTATATGAGAGTGTGTTACCAACTTGTTTGGATTATTTGGATGAGAAAATTATAAAATTTATTGACGAATGTGAAGAGAAAAAAGGGGAATTATACCTATATGGAACAGGGGAAGTAGCAAAATGTTTTGCGAAGAAATTGGAATACATGAAATATTCGTTTAAGGGGTTTGTTGTTTCGGAAAACCATAAAAAAATGGAATCCTTTATGAATCGAAGGATATGGAATATAGTGGAATTAGATACAGAAAGAAGTTATATATGGCTTACATTGAATGAAAAAAATACCCAAGAAGTTTTATATAATATAAAGGATGCTGGATATAAGCATATATTATACAAAGAATTTGAGAATCTATTATTATGGAGAATTCAAAGTCAATTATGATGTAAAAAGATTCGAAAAGGAAATGAAATCAAAAAACGTTTGAGGTGATTTGGGTTATAAAAAGGTGAATAGAATGAATCAAATAAATATTATTTTTAAAGCCGGTGTTGAATATCAGGAGAAAATTTATGCTTCAGCAAAGGATATAAATGGGTTGTTTCAATTAGATTTGAAAACAAATGAGGTGAGGTATTTAAAAAGATTTTCAGAGGAAAATAATGGTGGTTCATTACATCAAATGGCATTTCTGCATAACAATGAAGCATGGTTCATACCTAGAATGGGTAAATATATTGCTATCGTTAATCTTGATTCAATGGATATAAAATATTTGAGGCCGATATATCGAAAAGTAATTAATAAAGTAGATTATGCAATGTATTACTTTGGAATGATTATTGAAACAAATTATTTGTGTCTTATTCCTATGAAAGTCGACACTTTATTATTGATCAATATGGATACAAAGGATATGTATCCCTATGAAGGTTTATTGGAAGAAGGTGAATGTTTTCCTTTTGGCGCTTATGCAGAAGGTTGTGTTTTTTTGTATCCATATATTGGGGAGAAATTTTTGGAGTTTAATCTTAGAACAAAAGAAAAAAGAAGATACTTATGGAAACATCCGCTTGGAGCATATGAAGAAGTTTTGTATTGTAATAATAAAATTTGGTTTACTCCGTTATTATCTGATTATATTTTAAAAATGAATATAAAAACGAAAGAGTTTATGAAAATTTCGATTGGATATTTATATGAAGAAGGCTGTATGTATCATCAGATTGTTGTTTATAATAATGCATTATTTTTTATACCATTTGAATCAGATCGAATACTTAGATTTGATTTGTTTAACAATAAATTATCAAAAATATGTCTCCCAGGAAAAAATAAATATCGTCTTTTGAAAATTTATTCATTAAAATTATTGGTTTTAACTTCTGATAGGGAAAATTTATTATTTGTTTATGATGATGAATCTAAAAGCTTAAAAAAGATAGAGATAAATATAACTCAAAAAGATTTAATAAATGAGATAGAGAAAGATTGTGGATCAAATTTGAATATTTTTATACAGGAAGGTTTTTTTGCCCAAAAGGGAGTATATAAAGAAGGATATCTAGGCTTGAAAAAGTACATAGAAGTGATTTATAGACACAAGCGTCCCGTAAATACTGCGGAAATTAGTAAGAAGATTATTTCTGATAATAGAACATGGAATGAAAAGTTAAAGAGTGTTCTCGAAAAGAATTGATATTTAGCGGAGAGTATGGTCATGAGAATAATAGTATATGGACTGGGAAGAAATGGAAGGGAATTTATTCAAAATATAAAAGATATGGATGAAATAGAAATAGTTGCAATAACAGATACTTATATACAGAATGTGGAGGTAGAGTTAAAATTTGAATATATTGAAATAGAGCCATATCAAATATATATGTACAAATACGATTATGTTGTTATAACTCCAAAAAACTCCTTTTATGAAATTCAAAATAAGCTTCTTATATATGGTGTAGAACAGGAAAAAATAAAAACTTTAAAAGAATTTGAAAAGAGTGTACAAAGGTTTTATTGTAATATATGTGGAAATAAAATTTTTGCATGGGATTATATAGGAGAAGATTATTCTATATTTGACAATAAAAATATAGTTGGTGCTGGTAAAAGAAGGGGTGGTTGTACAGTATGTGGTAGTAACGATAGAGCTAGATTTGTATATCATGTTATGAAAAATTATACAACACTGTTTGGTCGAAAAAAGTGTAATATATTACATTTTGCACCTGAACTTGAAATTTCCAGACAATTAAAAATGATACATGGAGAGAATTATATCTCTGTAGATATTATACCGGGACGTGCCGACATGATAGCAGATATAACAAATTTGAAATTTTTCAATGAGCAGTTTGATTATATAATCTGTAATCATGTTATGGAACATATAAAAGAAGAAGAAAAGGCTTTTGGAGAAATTCGAAGATGTTTAAAAAAAGATGGGATTCTTATTTTTACAGTACCAATTTGTTGGTCACAGAGGACATATGAAGATAAAAAAATAGAAACAGAAGAAGATAGAATTAGATTTTATGGTCAGAAAGATCATATGAGATTATATGGAAATGACATAAAGGAAAGAATAGAAAAATTTAGATTTGACGTAAAGATGATTAGCTGTAATAAAATCAATACAAATAAAGAAATAGAGGAAATGGGATTTTTACAAGATGATTCTGTGTTTTTATGTGAACGAAATAAAGAGTGTTAAGGCTGAATTAAAAGTGAGATTCTTTAGGTAGGGAGAAATAGTAGAATGGTATCCATCATTATGCCAACCTATAATAGGGCATATATTATAGAACGAGCTATAAAAAGTGTAATATCTCAGACATATAAAGATTGGGAACTGATTATTGTAGACGACGCGTCTGAGGATAATACAAAAGATGTTATTAATAAATATATATGTTCTCAAATTTATTATTATGTAAACAAAAGAAACATGGGTGCTAACGTATCACGTAATGTAGGAATACAAAAAGCAAAGGGGAAGTTCCTGGCATTCTTGGACAGTGATAATTACTGGCCTTCGAACAGGCTGGAGTTACAAGTAAACGTAATGGAACGAAATGCTTCAGATAGATGCTTTATTTATGGACGTGTTCAAATTGTAGACGGCAAAGAGGTAAGAGTAGTACCGGGAAATATTTTGACGGCAGATGAATTAAAAAGAGTAGAATTATACGAAAATGTAGTTGATACGAATACTATTTTAATTAAGCGGAGTTTACTTCTAAATATTGGCGGTTTTGAAAAGGATTTACCTCGTTTGCAAGATTGGGAACTTGTTCTGCGTATGATATATCAGTATCAAATTGAGGGTATCGGATGCAAAGAGTGTCTTAGTTATAGCGAAATACAGGAAAATAGTATTGGGAGAAGTTATTCCAAATTGGTTGCAGCAATGGCATTTCTATATAAAAAGTATATGTGCAAATATTTGGACAAGGAAGAAATGGTACAAAATATAGCTGGATTTTGGTCTTATGAAAAAGTTCCGGAAGACATTATAAGGAGGGCTGCTTATGAAATAGTAACAGAACATCCGGATTATTTTTATGTTGCATTGGAAAATCTGCGGGAAAAAGAGCAAGCACGTAAGAAAAGTTTTTGTATGGAGAAATTGTTATATGAATGGCATGTAAAAAACCTCCATAGTAAAGAAGGGACGTTGTTTTCAGAATATTTTTTTCAGGATAGTGATATAAAGACGATTGCAATTTATGGTATGGGTAAGATTGGCACACTTTTTTACAACGAAATAAAGAAACTTCCGATAGAAGTGAAGTATGGGATTGACAAAGAGAAAAAAAGTTTGGATGTATTTCCAATTGTACATCCTGATGATCATTTGGAACCAGTGGATTGGATTGTAGTGTCTATGATAGATAATTATGTACAGGTGAAAGAAATATTAGCAAGAAAATATAAGGGAAAGATTGTTGCAATACAAGAACTAATACAAAATGTATATGAAATGAATTAAAGCAGTATTACTGTACTAAAGTTATAGTGAGAATTAATGTTCGGGAGATGAATTTATCAAAAATGAAAAGTATAAGCATAATTGTACCGATCTATTATGGAGAAAAGTACATCACAGGTATAATCAGCCAGATAGAGTCATGTAAGAGTTACATGAAAGAAGCGGTATATATTGAACTTGTGTTTGTAAATGATTCTCCGGATATTCCAATATATATAAAGAAGAAATCAGAATTAATAGAAATTGTAGTAATTAATTGTGATTCAAATATAGGAATTCATGGTGCGAGAGTTAAGGGATTGAAATATTGTCATGGTGAGTATGTCTTATATTTGGATCAGGATGATAGGATTCATCCTGAATATTTCAGCAGTCAATTGCAAGAAATCGGGGAAAATGAAGCGGTAGTATGTGCTGCGGTTCAGGCAGGAAAACCTTTTTACACAGATAATTATATTTTAGAAAATATGATTACAAAAGACTTCATTTTAAAAGAATGGAATCCGATTATTTCACCAGGACAGGTACTTTTAAAGAAAGATGCTATTCCGGGCATATGGATTAAGAATATCCTCAAAAATAACGGTGCAGACGATTGGTTCCTTTGGCTTTGTATGATGTCCGAAGGAAAGGATTTTTCAAAAAATCAAGAGGTGCTGTTTGAGCATGTTGAGCATGGAACAAATGCTTCTGGTAATATTATGTCTATGGTTCAATCTGAACAGGAAGTTCTGGAAATTGTACAAAGGGAGCATCTGTTTACAGAAGAAGAGTGGAGATGGCTGTTAAAAAGTTATTTGTACAAGAACAGATTAAGGACAAGAGAATTGTATAGTGCTAAAGTGAAGCTGGATATTTTAAATAGATGGGTTTATATGAAGGAGAAATTTACACAAAAATTAACTGAGTATGGATATAAAACGGCAGCTATTTATGGGTGTGGAGTGTTAGGAAATTACATATATGATGAGATAAAAAATATAATTCATGTAAAATATTTTATAGATCAAAAAGCAAAAGAAATCCATAAGGATATCCCCGTATACATGTTAAAAGATGATTTGAAGAATGTAGACTGTGTTATCGTGACTTTGGCTGGGGAAACAAAAGATGTTGTAGAACAGATACAAGTAAATTTGTGTGGAAAGATTATCATATTAAAAGAATGGATAGAATCAATGGGAAATTTGGAAAAGGAATAACTGGGAGGAGCCTTAAATATGCAAAAAAATTATCCGGCTGTTTCTGTAATTCTGCCAATTTATTGTGTAGAAAAGTATTTGGAGCAATGCATTGACAGTATTTTAGTGCAAACTTGTTCTGACTTGGAGATTATCTTAGTAAATGATGGATCAACAGATCATTGTGGTAATATTTGTGACAAATATTCTGCGAAGGATTCAAGGATTAGAGTTATTCACAAGAAAAATGGCGGAGTGTCCAGCGCGAGGAATGTGGGATTAGATATAGCGGTTGGAGAATATATAGCATTTATAGATCCGGATGATACGGTGCATTCGCGGTATATTGAAATATTGTTAGATCTTTGTCAACGATATGATTGCGATATTGCGCAGTGCGATTTTTTAGCGATTGCAGAAGATTCTGTAAAACTGCCGTTTGGGCAACGGCAAAGGATTGATATTCTCAATAACAGACAGGCGTTGAGTAAACTGTGCAGTGCAAATGAGGAAGTTAGGTATGTTGTACCTTGGGGTAAAATTTATAAAAGAGACCTATTTGATAATATACGGTATCCGATTGGCAGGATTCATGAGGACGAATTTACAACATATTTATTATTTTGGAAGGCAAGAAAAATAGTTATTACAAATCAGTATTTGTACTATTACATCCAGCGTGCAACAAGTATAATGTGGCAGAAATTTTCAATAAGCAGGTTGGATGTGTTGGATGCCCTTAGAGAAAGAGCGGAGTTTTTAAAAAACCATGATTTTGGAAGTGAGTATAACATTACTTTACGAGGAATGATATATTTAATTTCAAAATTCTGCAGTTTATTAAAGGAAGATGTGGAAGAAGAAATAAGGATAAAGAATATATTATTAGTTGAAAAAGAAAGATTGGAAAAATTAATTCCAATAGTTAAAGAAAATATAATTGATTCAATGTCAGTAAAGGAGATAATTAGTAAAGATTGTTCAAATCTGAAGGGATTAAAAATAGTGTTATACGGAGCTGGGAATTGGGGGAAGAAGTATTATCAATGGATAAAGAATAATCACCAGGGGATAATTGTCGGTTGGGTGGATAATTTGTGGTTCGGATTGGATAATGACAAGTATAGTATTAAGCCTTTGGATTTCCTCAAAAGATCGACGTATGACTGCGTTTTCATCACAATAAAAAGTAGAGATATTCAGGAGCAAGTAAGGAGTAATCTTATAGGTTGGGGAATACCAGAATATAAGATTCGTGCAATATCTACAGAGAAATAATAAGCATATATTTGACAGAGAGTAAAGCGGTGAAGAATGATTAGTATTATTATTCCAATGTATAACGTGGAAAATGTAATTGAAAAATGCGTGCAAAGCATTCGTAATCAGACGATGGAAGATATTCAGATTATTTTGGTTGACGATGGTTCAACGGATCGTAGTATGCAAATATGTGAGCAGTTGGCTTTAAGTGATAGTCGTATTGAAGTATATCATATTGAAAATAGTGGCTCAGTTGTGGCAAGAAAATATGGACTTGAAAAAGCAAGGGGAAGCTATATCGGTTTTGCAGATGCAGATGATTATATTGAATCGGATATGTATGGTGAGTTACTTAAAATCATTTTGAAATCAGATTCGGACTTTGTACATTCTGGCTATGTGGAAGAAGAGGAGGGGTATCAAAGAGTTATTTGCAACTATGAAGAGGGTATTGTTAGCTTGGATTCCCTGGGATATAAAGCAGAATTTATCAGAAGATATATTTTAGAAGGAACCAGAGAGAAAAGCATTTCTCCAAGCATATGGTCAAAACTTTTTAGAGCCGAATTAATAAAAAGATGCTATGGAAGTCTGAGTGATGCGCAACAATATGGAGAAGATTTTATCTGTTTGATCAGATGCATTATGGAAGCTCGGAAGATTACGCTATGCAGGAAAAATATGTATCATTATATGATCAATGATATTTCGCTTTCACATATGGATTCTATGAAGTATGTAATTAAGGAGATTGGTTTATGGGATCAAATAATAAAAGTATTAGAAGAATATAGATGCTTGGAAATATTAAAAGATAGTATACATGTTTTTTTTAAGAAGCGCTTGATACATGCAATATTGAAGGATGGGTCTTGGAAACCATTTATTTCACAATTTTATTTTAATGATATTGATATGTGTGTAGGAAAACAGATTGTAATCTTTGGTGCAGGAAGTGTTGGACAGGATTATTATACTCAGTTTAGCAAATACAGGGCATGTAATATTGTGGCATGGGTGGATACCAATTGGGATAAAATCCATTTTGATTATGCAGATATAATGGAAGTAAAAAGCATTGTGAAGAAGGAGTTTGACATGATCATTATAGCGGTAAACAGTGAAAAAAAAGCACTGGAAATAAAGCTAATGTTAAGAAAAATGGGAATCGATGAGAAGAAAATATTCTGGCAGGAGCCTGGAAGATACTTTTAGTGAAGCTTCAAAAACGATTGTGAATTCTTCGGGAAGGGGGAAGGTATAATGGATTTACTCTCAGTTGTGGTGCCTGTATATAATAGTGAGAAATACATAGAAAGATGTGTAGAAAGTATATTAGCACAGACTTATTCAAACTTAGAAATTATATTGGTAGATGACGGATCGTCGGATCTTAGTGGCAGGATCTGTGATGGTTATGCAAAGAAGAATAAAAATATTATTGCTATCCATCAATCGAATGAGGGTATCACTAAAGCCAGGTTGGAAGGGGCAAGAAGGTCTAAAGGGAAGTATATAACATTTGTTGATTCGGATGATTGGATTGAAGAGTGCTTTTATGAACGAATGTTAGAAGATGAAGAGAATTATGATCTGATTATAAGCGGAATATATCGTTTCTATGATGAAAAGGCCTGTCGGAAAGAGCTTTCTCTTTGTTCTGGGATTTATTATAAAGACAGGATACTGAATGAAGTTATCCCATGTATGATGTGGGATTTTCACAAGAATATGTGGGCATTGGATCCAAGCCTCTGTACAAAGATTTTTAAAAGGCAGCTTCTGATCAATGAGTTGGAAAAGATAATTGAGGTAGGAAGTTATTATGGGGAGGATAGTATGGCGCTTTATCCTATGATGTTTCACATTGAGAAGATGAAGGCTGTAAATGAAGCTTTTTACTATCACCGGCAAAGAGCAAAAGGAAAATTCCCATATTATATAGAGGACGAGCTGTTTTTAGAAAAACTTCATTTCGTATACATGTATTTAAAGAATGAATTCCGCAAAGCAGGTTATCTGGATGTAATGAATAGTCAGTTGGAATTTTTTTATTTCAAATCAGTGAAGTTGAAAGAGAGAAGTTATGGATTTCCATGGTGCTGGCCATTTCCGATATTTCCGTTTTGTGATGTAGAGAAAGAATCTAGAGTAATATTATATGGCGCAGGAGAATTTGGTGTCAAATATATGGAACAAAATGAAAAATATGGATTTTGTAATATTATTTGTTGGGTAGACCGTAATTACAAAAAAATGAAAAATTCCGCCAGGGAAATCCTGGATCCGAAGGTTATGAAAGAGAAGGAGTTTGATTACGTGATAATTGCGATTGACAATTATCACATTGCCATGGAGATTAAATCATATTTACTTGAGCTTTGCGTGCCGGAGAAAAAGATAATCTGGCATGGAACCAGAAGATGTATAGAGGAGCAGGAATGATACCAATAGTTTTTGGAATAGATCAGTCATATGTGTTACAGGTATTTGTTGTTATGTATTCTATAGTTATAAATTCAAAGGAGAATTTTCATTTTGTTATACTGACAACGGATCAGATAGAAGAGGAAGTGGATGAATTAGGAAAGATATTATCCGAAGTCTGTGGGAGGATTGTTTTAGAAATAAAGGAAGTAGACGGTCAGATTTTTGATAATGTACCGATATATAATCCGCATTTATCTAAAGCGTCTTACTTTCGTTTGTTAATTCCGGATTTGATTCCAGAATATGATAAATGCTTGTATCTGGATAGTGATATTTTGATAAATGGGGATATACAAGAAATATTTGAAATAGATGTAGAAGATGTGTATCTGGGAGGCGTAAGAGACTGTCATCTTGCTCTTAGCCAGAATCAGAAGAACATTCCCTTACATCAGATTCGTTTAGGTATAGCATCCATGGAGAATTATGTAAATGCGGGGGTTCTGCTTCTGAATCTGAAAAGGATGCGTGACCAAAAACTGGTGAAAAGATTTTTAGAGCAGGCAAAGAAGGAGAATCCGTATGAAGATCAGGATGTGCTCAATGTGTGCTGCTATGGAGAGGTGAAACCGCTGCCTGCCAAATACAATTTGTTTCATATCTATACAGGCAATGCAATGAAGTATTTGTTTGAGGGGCCTTATTCACAGGAAGAATTTCTTTTTCATTGGAACAGCCCTGTTATTGTGCATATGATCGAAAGGTACAAACCATGGCTGAACAGAAAATACAAAGGAGCCGAACAGTGGTGGAAGATGGCAGAGATTTATCAAGAGACGTCATATTATCAAACACTTTCCAGGCAATGTGGTGAACCGGGTGATGATTATAGAGAAATGAAACGTATACTTAGAGCATGTCGAACCGATAAAAAAGTAATACTGTGGGGGTATACAGAGCAAGGAAAGGATGTTTATAACGTTTTCCAAAGGAGAGGAATCAGTGTCTATGCTTTTTGTGATAATGACATCAGGAAGCAAAAGGAACAGTATAAAGGAATTTTTGTTCAAGATATCGGTACACTGATGAATAGGAAGGAAGAGTTCATATGGGTGATCACATGTAAAAATACGAATGCGTATATTGCCGTACATGCTCAGCTTGTTGAATTAGATATTCCGGTATCTGATATTTTCCATTTTACATTCAATAGCAGATCAAGAAAAGATTATCTTGCATTAGACCCGCTATATTATGAAGAAGAAGTGAGGATTATCGCATTGTGCGAGAATGATCAGAAGAGATTAGATGATGATCATTATTTGGATTATATAAATCAGGTGGTAACAAAGGCAGATATAGATGATGATATGTATCGGTATCTATATAGAAAATACCGATTTGATCTGTGGCTGAATTGTTGAGAAAGGAAGGAGATGACATGAACATAGCATTGCTAATAGCAGGCGGAAGCGGAAGCCGTATGCATCAGGACATACCAAAACAGTTCCTGACAGTAAATGAAAAACCGGTTATTATCTATACACTTGAAGCCTTCCAAAAGCATCCTGCCATAGATGAGATCGTTGTGGTATGTATCAAAGGCTGGGAGCAGGTATTATGGGCATATGTAAAGCAGTTCAGTTTGACAAAAGTAATCTCAATCATAACGGGTGGAGACTGCGGTCAGAATTCCATATACAGAGGCCTGAAGGAGATAGCGAAAACACATAAGCCTGATGATATCGTATTGGTACATGATGCGATCCGTCCTATGGTCTCGGAAGAGATCATATCAGACTGTATTAATAAGACATTGGAGTTCGGGTCTGCGATTGCAACAATTCCGTGTGCAGAAGCTATGTTGGTGTCTGAAAATCAAGAAAACTCGAATCAGATATTTGACAGGGAGCATTTGAAAAGAACACAGACTCCGCAGGGATTTCAGGTGGGGAAATTACTTAACATTCATGAGAAAGCGATGACCTTGGGAATTACGAATTCAACAGCTTCCTGTACGCTTATGATCGAAATGGGAGAAGAAGTGCATTTCTCAAAAGGATCGGAAAAGAATCTGAAGCTTACGACTGTAGAGGATATTGATATCTTTAAGGCATTGCTTTTAGCGAAAAGGACAGAGTGGCTGAAGGATTAATTGTAAGAAGGGCTATGCCGGGGAATTTATACCAGGAATTATGTTGAGAAAATTGAGAAAGGTATACAAGGTCAATGCAATATTTACGAACAAAGGTGTATCAAGAGGATCTAGTGACGGCAATAGAGCATACGATGGATTTTGCCGCATTTCATAGAAAAAGTATCCTTATTCTGGGAGCCACTGGTCTGATTGGAACTTTTCTTACAGATTGTTTTCTCTATGCAAATGTAAATCTTAATGCCGGTATTTCTATATATGCGGTAAGCCGTAATAAGAAGAGTTTAATAAAAAGATTTGGGGTACAAGAAAATCTATACTTTGTAGAGGCGGATGTAACCACCATTCATTTGGCGGCGGTTAAGGATATTTCTTTTGATTATATTATTCATGCGGCAAGCTATGGGCATCCCAAAGCTTTTCGCGAGAAACCGGTAGAGGTATTGCTTTCGAATGTAGTTGGGATACAGAAAGTGTTAGAACTTGCAAGAGAATATTCGAAATGCCGAGTGCTGTATGTATCTTCCGGAGAGGTGCAGGAGCAGATAGAGCATCTGTCTGTCAGGGCGTGCTATCCGATTGGGAAGAAGGCAGCAGAGACGTTATGTCTTTCTTATATACAGGAATATGGAAGTGACGTTGTTATAGCCAGACCGAGTCACACATTTGGTGCAAGTATAATGGAGCATGATAATCGTGCCGTTGCGCAGTTTCTGGCGGCGGCAGCCGCAAATACAGATATCAGGATGTACAGCGCCGGAGAGCAGACGCGAAGTTTTTCTTATGTGGCAGACTGTGTATCAGGATTGCTGACAATATTGGCATGTGGAAAATGCGGAGAGGTATATGGGATCTCAGCAGGAGAGGAGTGTACAGTCAGGGAATTTGCCGGAAAGTGTGCTGTAGCAGGAGGATGCGTGGTAAGGATAGAGATTCCGACCGAGGCAGAGAAATCGGAAGCTTCTCCGATTGCAAAACAGATTGTAGATAATACGGATTTAAAAGAATTGGGATGGAAGCCGGCATTTTCTATAGAGTGCGGTATTCGGCGTGCGATACAGATTTTACGGAGTAACCGAGAGAAGAAGTGAGGAGAAAGATGGAATCATATCAGATCAGAAGCCTGATAAAGATGATAGCAGATGGAATTGGAGTATTGATTGGGCAGGGTGTCATATCGAAAAACCAGAAAATAATTTTATATGGTCTGGATCGTTATTCCTTTGCGATGCGGACGATCCTTTCTAATTTAGGATTTCATAATGTAGAGGGTTATATTTCAGACGATGAAACACTAGTGCTCCGGCATAGGTCCGAGATCAGGAAGTTTGCCTGCCATTTTTTGAATCGGGAGACAGAGTTAATTAACGTATGGACTTTGGAAGAACGGCGTACTCTGTTTGATAGCAGCGAGATTATTCTGATCGCATCAAAATCCTGTATCGAGGAGAAGGCAAAGCTAGAAGCTATGGGATATGAGGAAAATGTCCATTTTTATATTGTCTGTGATTTTAAAGATGAGGCATTGGATGCTTATTTCCAGGGAAAGCGCAGGATGTCTATGGCTGAGATTAAGCAGACAGAAAAGGAGATGCTGGATTTTGTGGACGGGCTGTGCAGAAAATATGGTCTTAGATACTGGGTTTGCGGAGGAACACTTCTTGGGACTATCCGTCATAAAGGCTTTATTCCATGGGATGATGATATTGATATTTTTCTGCCATGGCATGATTACTTAAGGTTTATAGAAGTATTTCAAGAGTCGGAACGATTCAGTATGCTGGGGTTTGGTACGGCAGAGGTGAATGATTTTCCGGATCTTCTTTCTAAGGTGGTAGATAAAAGAACGATTGTGAATGAAGATATTGGTACTCTTCGAAAAATCAATCCGTTGTGGATTGATGTGTTCCCGCTTATCGGTCTGCCGGATGAAAAAAAGGAGCGGCATTTATTTTTTTTGAGATATAAAGAACTAAATCGGCAGATCTGGCAGGAGTTTTATGCGCTAAATGGAAAAACAGAAGGATTTCCAAGATGGTTTGATAAGCAGAAAGCACTTCTGTCAGAGTATGATTTTGATAAAGCTGCTTGTGCCGGTGTTTTAGGAACGATATACGGTGAGCGGGATTGTACATCCAGGCGGGTGTATGATACGACACTTCGGATGCAGTTTGAGGATATCGAAGTAAATGTTCCGGGAGGTTATCAGGAATATCTTGATAATTTATACGGAAAAGACTGGATGGAGCTTCCGGACGAGAGTAAGAGAAAGACGCATCATAATATTTCGGTTTATTGGGATTGGTGAAAATGATAAGTGTAGTTGTGGCAATCTATAACATAGAGGATTATCTCCGGCAATGTATTGAAAGCCTGATCGCCCAGACATATACAGATATGGAGATTATTCTTGTAGATGATGGCTCTGGAGATCAGAGCGGCGCTATCTGTGATGAATATGAGAAGCGGGATTCCAGAATAAAGGTGATACATAAAAGGAACGGTGGAGCAGTAAGCGCCCGGAAGGCGGGACTTCGCATGGCTAAGGGAGAATATGTCACGTGTATAGACGGCGACGATTGGGTGGAACCGGTGATGTATGAGAGGATGTTCCAAAAGCTGGAAAACGAGGATGTCGATGTTGTCATGTGCGGACGATATGAGGACACAGGTATGTGCTCCAGAGAAGTTTATCAGGGAGTTAAAGAAGGGCGTTACAATAAAAAGCAGATGCAAAAAGAAGTGTATCCGAAGATGCTTGCGGGAACCGAATTTTTTGAATGGGGGATATTCCCCAGCACGTGGGACAAGCTTTTTCGCAGGGAATGTCTGTATGATTGGCAGATGCGAGTGGATAGCAGGATTATGATGGGAGATGATGCGGCTTGTGTATACCCGTGTCTGCTAAATGCAGACAGTATATATGTTATGCGGCAATGTTTTTATCATTACAGGCAGACGACTTCTTCCATGATTAAACAAATACGGCGAAAAGGGGAAGAAAGGGAGCGATATAGAATCTTGTTTCATACGGTTGATCAGATATTTTCAGAATATGCAGGTATCTACGATCTTAGAGAACAGTGGCTGCGGTATATGATGTTTCTGATGACGCCGAGAGCGGATATTTTGTATCAAAATATAAAAGAACTGGATTATTTATTTCCATTTCCAAATGTGAAGAAGCAATCCCGCATTATTTTGTATTGTGCGGGAACTTATGGCCAAAGATTATATCAATTCTTAAAGAAGACGGGCTTCTGTGAGATTACTGCATGGGTAGACCGGAATTACCAGGAATTGCGCCGGCAGGGACTTTTTGTAGAATCGCCAGAGGTAATACAAGGAAGAAGCTATGATGCGATTGTAATAGCAAATATGTTTGCAAAAGGGAAGAGAGAAATCTACCGGGAACTAAAGTACAGGTATCCCGGCAGTAATATATATTTGCCTGATGACGGACTGATTGCCAGCGCTGACACGGTGAAAGCATTCGGGTTGGCGGATTAGATCTGTTTCAGGGAAAGAAAGGGTGGTGATAAAGGAATGGATCTGGCAATATACGGCGCCCAGGCAATTGCGCTGGGAGCATACGAAGCAATACATAACCTGTATCCTGCAAGGAATGTCCGCTGTTTTTTGGTTACAGAACAAGGAGAAAATGAGAAATCTTTATCAGGCGTACCAGTGGTGGAGCTAGCGTCCTTTTCAAAAGCATTATCACCAGAAGAGAAAGAAAATGTTGAGGTTCTGATCGCTGCGCCGGAGAATGTGATGTCTGTGATTGAAACAAGCCTGGAAGAACAGGGGTTGTATTGTCATGTTCGTTTGACGTCTGTAAGATGGGCAGAACTTATGCAATGGTATTATGCATGTGAGAGAGCATACATGTCTTTGCGCGCGCTCCCGGTAGGATACCATAAGGCAGATATTCATGTGTATATGGCAAAATTCTATAAGGACAAGCCATTGACTGCTCAGTATGACCTGCCTGAATGGATCATTCCGATTCAGGTGGGAGCAATACTTTGCAGAGAACGTGTTGCGGATGCGGTGGATTGTGCCGGAGAAAATATTTCAGCTAAGAATGGAAATTATTCTGAACTTACAGCGCTTTACTGGATATGGAAAAACCGTCTGTTGCCAGGAGCTTCTGATCTGTCATGTGAATATTATGGGTTGGTACACTATAGAAGGATATTAGAGCTCACAGAGGATGATCTGTTAAGGCTTTTGGATAATGATGTGGATGTGGTACTGCCGTATCCGATGCCCTATGAACCTGATATAGAAGAGCATCATAAGAGATACTTAAAGCGAGAAGATTGGGAAGCCGTACAAAGGGCAATCCGTGAGATCCGCCCAGAGTATGCCGGAATACTTTCAGAGATATTAAAGCAAAAATATTTCTATAATTACAATATTATATTAGCAAGAAAAGAAGTACTGGAAAAATATTGCAGCTGGCTGTTCCCGATCCTTGAAAGAATAGAGATGCTGAGTGCTCCAAAAGGAATTGACCGGGCGGATCGGTATATCGGGTATGTGGGAGAGACATTAATGACGGTTTATTTTATGTACCATAAAAGTAAACTGAATATTATGCATACAGGCTGTCGGTTTTTGATATGATTTTCTAAATTCGTGAACTATAGTTTTGATCAAAGGATGCCGCTGAGGGGCAGACCGCAAAAAGTGGATTCTGCAGATTGGAGGAGTTGAGATACAGATGAAGATTGCAGTCATAGGCATTGGGTATGTAGGCTTGGCGAATGCCATATTATTGGCTCAGTATAATGATGTCATGGCAGTAGACATTGTCAAAGAGAAAGTAAACAAGGTCAATAACAGGAAATCGCCAATCACGGATCCGGAGATTGAAGAATATCTTGATAAAGCAAATCTGCACATACAGGCAACAACGGATTACAAAGCGGCATTAAAGGATGCGGTTTATGTTGTGATATCCACGCCGACAAATTATGATTCGGAAAAGAATTTCTTCGATACTGGTTCCGTGGAATATGCGATCGAAAAAACGCTGCAATACAATTCGGCGGCAGTCATAGTGATCAAATCTACCATACCCGTAGGATATGTGAAATATGTGAGACAAAAATATAGAACAGACAATATTATCTTTTCACCGGAATTTTTGCGGGAAGGCAGGGCGCTCTATGATAATCTATATCCTTCGCGGATTATCGTGGGTGAGAAATCGGAACGTGCGAAGGTATTTGCAAACTTATTAAAAGAAGGTGCGATCAAAAAGGATATACCACTTCTCCTTACCGATCCGACAGAGGCAGAAGCGGTCAAGTTATTTGCCAATACGTATCTTGCTTTGCGAGTGGCATATTTTAATGAGTTAGATTCGTATGCCGAGATCAAGGGTTTGGATGCGGGTCAGATCATAGAGGGAGTATGTCTGGATCCAAGAATAGGTATGCATTATAATAATCCGTCTTTTGGATATGGAGGATATTGTCTCCCAAAGGACACGAAGCAGTTATTAGCAAACTATGAGGATGTTCCCCAGAATATTATGAGGGCGATTGTGGAAGCGAACCGTACCCGCAAGGATCACATTGTGGAGATGATTCTGGCGAAGCGGCCGCAAACAGTCGGTATCTACCGCCTTACAATGAAGAAGAAGTCCGATAATTTCAGACATTCGGCAATTCAGGGAGTAATGAGGCGTATCCGGGAAAAGGGAGTGGATATAGTAATCTATGAACCTGCATGGAAGGAGGATATGTTTCATGATTTCCGGGTGATACATGACCTGAGCCATTTTAAGATGATATCAGATGTCATTGCGGTGAATAGAATAACGGAGGAGTTAGCGGATGTAAGTGATAAAGTTTATACAAGAGACATCTTTGCGAGGGATTGATTTTATATTGAACTTATTTTGTGGTGTATCCATATTTGGGAAGGTTGGTTTGATTAAAACAAACCGATGATTTAAACTATCTATAGTTAGTTCAGTCATCGGTTTTTGTTTTGGTTTAGTATTATCTGCCCTCTTCGATGATGTCCAAAAGTATCTAATACGGCATAGTATTTCATTGATCAGAGATCTGGCGTTTGCGCCTGGAAGCTTCAATCTCGGCATTGATCTCATCCAGTGACATATCAGATAAACCATTCTTCTCGGAGACTTCCCCGATTTCAACCATAGCACGGTATCCTCGTTCAGCACTATACGGTGCTTTGGGAAGTGTCATCCTGAAAGGAATGCCATTTTCCATAATTGCGCGTTTCAGAAAAATCCTTACAGCAGTAGAGGTGTCTATTCCTAAGCGTTCGAAGACTTGAGCGGCCTCCTCTTTTAATGAGTCTTCTACGCGTACTTGTAATAATGATGTTGCCATAATGAGTTCCCCCCCCTTTCTTTTGTAAGACAATTATATTATAACGTCATATGAAAATCAATAGAATTACTAATGAAAAACTGTTCTTCGTATGTTTTATCTGCTCAATCCGGTAATAATCTCTTGCCGCAAGGTAAAAACAAAGAGGATTCTTTCTTTAACATTTCTTCAAACCGCTGCATAAGTTCTTGGTTCGGAACACTCACATAGCCTTTTTCATAATTAAGAAAACCATAAACGACCATAGCGGAAAATATCTCATTACGAGTTGCCAGGTTCATAGATGTCGCAGCATATTCCTGAATATTTGCCTGAACCGGAATCCCGGATATCATCAGCGCCAACCAGATTGTTGTTGGTCAATGCGGCGACAATGGAACGGGGATCTGTTATACCACATCTGCAGCCCGTTCAGAGTGATATGGGGATCACTGGTCAGGGACTGGTACCTGGCAAAGAGCATATTGGCTTCTTCTTCCGTAAAACCGAAGTATTCACTGAATCTCTCTTCGGAAGCCATGGTGTATTCATAGAACATGTTTAATTCGGAGCCGCTGGAATATTTTGCAATCGGAAGTATACCAGTCATATATGCAAGTTCCACATAAGGTTGGTCTTTTAGCAGATTGCTCAGGAAATCAATGTAGTTGGCTTTATCTTTATCTGTCACAAAATCTCTATGGAAAATAAAATCCCATTCGTCTAATACAAAGATAAATTTTGTGTCCTCATCCTCTGATTCGAGAATATCGTTCAAGACATCCCATACAGATTCGTCTTCAGCAGAGTCAACGGCTGGATAAGTGTGAAAGATACCATTCCCGGGAACTTATAGCCAGATGGTCAAATACCGGTCGGGTGTTTCTGCCTTTTCCCAGGTAAGCAGCGATCATACTGGCTGCCGTGGATTTGCCAAAACGGCGGGGTCTGGTAACGCAAATGTATTTGTTACTCTTTCCCTTGAGGGGTGCATCTGTATGCAATGCAGTATCTGTAAGTTCCGTCTGCTCAATGACGGGAATCAGTTCGTCGAGCATTGCCGTCTTATCAACAAAGTATGTGGCAAGAGCTTCGTCTTTATAAAGAAGCGACGCCTTTTTACTGTTTAGATATGAACTCATAATTATTTTTACTCCTGTAGGTTTCAAAACTGTTATTTAATTTTTCTATTCTGCAGCTATGGAGTTTGTTCTTACTATTTTTATCGTAATTTACACCGACAAGTAAGATATCACCGGTATAATCTTCAAGAGATCGTGAGTAATGCCTGTCCTTGATCTGCTGCAGCGCTGTGTCTGCAGAATGATCGTATTTTAGCTCTATTATGAGCGCAGGCTTTCCGGCGGCAGAAGGCAGCGGCAGAAATACTATATCTGCAAAGCCGTATCCTGCCGGCAGTTCTCGTATCATCAGGTAGTCTTTTCTTGCGCTGTAATAAGCAAGGCTTATGGCGCAGGCAAGCGAATTTTCATCGTTGTAGGTCAGGATGGACGCCACTTCGGTGTGCGCTTTATCAAGTCCTTCGGCAACACTTTTTTCATCTCCCCGAAGCGTTGCTTCAAGCAGCTTTTCGGAGGAATTCAGAACGCGCATAACCTCCGTCCAGCCGCTGACACTCATTGCATTTTCGAACTCTCCTGCAATTTCCCTGTTAGGGATAAAGGCTTCTTTTTTCTCCTGGTCATAGCCAAGATAGCCAAGATGGATCAACAGTGTCAGCACGTCGTCGCCGGTCTTAAACGTTCGCATATCGTTCTGAAAGCTTAAGGTGTTCACCTGGACAGGTTCACCTCCAAGCATTTTCACGACGTCTGAACGAAGGCCGTCAAAGTTCATGTCTATATAGACCTTCAGCGCTTCGTAAGTCTCCGTTGAAGTCCAGTAATTAGAGAATTTATGACATTTCATTGCCGCCACAACAGATCGCGGATTATATACATGATGAAACCTGCGGAATCTGTAGCCGTCATACCAGCGGCTCGTTTCGGAAAAATCCATATCGAACTGTTCGCACAGCTTTTGCACTTCGTATTCAGTAAATCCGGTATACTCCTCAAATACCTCCGGATCTGCCATCGAATATTCCCAGAACATATTCAATGCAGAATGTTCTCCGTATTTTTTTACCGGCAGGATGCCTGTCATATATACAAGCGCGACAAAAGGCTGATCCTTCAAAAGTCCGCGCAGGAAATCTAGATATTGCTTCTGAAGTTCTTCGTCATTCTGTCTTTCGCGGATGACACAATCCCACTCGTCAATCAGGAAAATAAACTTTTTCCCTGTTTTTGCATAGATTCCTTTTAATGTATCGACAAGCCCTTTATCCTGTCTCGCCAGATATTTTCCATATTCTTCCAGAAGCTCTTCAAGCACTTCCTGTTCCAGATATTCGGTCATGTCTTGCTTCTTTGAACCGATCAAAAATTGTTGTATATTCAGAAAAATAACATCATATTTGTTCAGATGATCTGCAAAACTGTCGGCATTTTCTAAGATCTTTCCCTTGAATAATTTTTTTGAATCACATCCGCGGCTGTAATAGGCGGTAAGCATTTTAAGCGCCATGGATTTTCCAAAACGCCGCGGCCTGCTGACACAGACATATTTTTCTTCCGTATTAATAAGTTCATTTGTATATGCCGCCAAGCCGGTTTTGTCTACATAGATTCGGGAGCGGACGGATTCTAAAAAGCCGTCGTTCCCAGGATTCAAATAAATTCCCATTTGAAAAGTCCTCCAGAGATAATGTCACATACCATATTGATCTGAATCCAGTATAGCATAGGGGGGATGAGATCCACAACCTGAAAAGGTGGAAATGTCTGACATATAATGGGGATAGATCAAAGATTATTTGAATTAAGAGAAGTAGGAATAATTCAGAACTATCGGCGTTACGGAAACCTACACTTTTTCGTAACGGTAAATCTAACTTAAATCTTAGTCATTCTATAATATTATCGGCAAAAAGTCAATAAACTTAATTCTATTTTTTTGTGACATTTGACGAAAATTTTTCCAGTAATGGTCATTCTGAAAAAGTGTAGTTTTTCAGAATGGGAGATCATGGCGGAAAATCAGACAAAATCCGTACTTTTATAAATCCTGAACTCAAGAGGGAGACAGGGGTGTGCCTGTACATGCAAGACCTGAACAGTAAGCGGTTCCAGACGGATTCCGGCTGAAAGCAGGACAGTACCCCAAAGAGAGATCTATGCCAACGGAGAGAGTATGTAAGACCATTCATCAGTACAATAAAGAGCCGATCAAAGAGGCTGATATGGAGAAGCTTCAGGAGATTGCCGAGGATTACAGAAAGGTAAAGAATTACGTGTATTCTCGCTACGGCGGGATCGCCAGCCTGTCAAAGATCTATCCGGGGTACACGGTACAGAACGAGATGACAGGCAGTGGATACCGCGAAACATTAGGTATGCCGGCGGTATATTTCTATCTGGCGATCTTTGATGCATTGGGCGATATCAAGAGCCAGTGGACCAGGACAAAGACGAAGATCTCGAAGCTGATCAATCAGAACGAGGGATTTTCGGAGGAGGATAAGCATTACCTTCGCTTTTTGCTCAAGGTCAGCAATGCGTTTGAAGAGATACTGAATCAGAAGCCGGTTGAACTCCCCGATACAGTGCAGAAGCAGTACGGCAAAGTGGCGGCGAAAGTTGATGCAGAAAAGCTGAATAAATATCTGTGCAGGCAGGTGAGGAGGCATCATGTGAAGCTTCACACGGACAGAGCGGATGGTTTTGCCATAGCAGAGCGGGCATACCGTTATGCAGACCATGGGATCTATATTTCGATAAAGGAAAAGCGGAAGCGGGTTTTTGTGCTGCTGACGGATAATAACCGGTATAAGAGCCAGCTCTATATCAAGCTGTATCCGAAGGAGCATAGTATCAGGATCAAAGCGCCGGTAAATGTAGCGGTCCGTGATCATGCCGATTATCAGAAGCAGATAGGGATTTCTACAGGGGTTTATACGATGCTGACGACGGATGAAGGGCATCGGTACGGTGATGATCTGGGCAGATATCAGATCGAATACGCAGACTGGATCCGTGAACAGACAAGGATTTATAACCGAAACAGGAGTGAGAATCCCGGCAGGAAAAAGTATAGAGCGAAGAAGAAACGTATGGAAGAACAGCTGCATAGTTACATCAATCAGGAATTGAACCGTTTCTTAAGAGAAGAGAAGCCGAAGGTGATCTATATTGTAAAGCTGCCCAAACCGCAGGCAGGCGGGATGAATAAGAAGATCAATCATTCCATGGCGCAGTGGCAGAGAGGCTATATCCGAAAGCGGATGCTGCAGAAGTGTAAGGAGCAGACGGTAGAGGTTGTGGAAGTGCTCGGGAAGGATATCAGTAAGGAGTGCAGCAACTGCGGAGCGATCGGGAAGAAAGAAAAGGGAGAATTCATATGTTCCCAATGCGGGTATCAGAGTGAGGAGAAGACCAATACCGCCCGTAATGTGAAGAAACGTGGGCAGGGAGACGGGGTGCTGAACCGAGGGGGAACATATCCTTAAAGATTGTAAGATTTTTAAAGATCATAAGAACAGCCATTTTAGATAAATGCCGGCGATGAGCCGGGATTTTACCGCAAGGACTAGGAAGGCGTTCATGATATAAAAAAGACGAACGGCATTAGAAGCCGGATCGCTTTAGGTGTATTCAGAGGGAATATGCAGGGAGCGTAAGATCCGGGTATTGGGTATGCCAGGACCTTGTGAACATGAAGAAGCGGCGGACCAGAGGATATGCTCTGGCGCGTGCGGGGCATCAGCCTTAAGGAGGCGGCTGCATGACGTAGCAGGGAGCGAAGCGGAGAGATGATATCGATCCGCATCATCCGCATGAAAAGTATGTTGTGCCGGAAACGGCATTGTATGTAAGCGGATGACCAATGTGCCTTATTTAAAATCAGATTACTAAGACAGGAATAATCATGAACCGCAGATCCAAAGCGCCTGAGACAAAGATATGTCTGAAAAAACATATGGGAAAGAGGGCGTAAGTTTTCCGGTGAAGGGGAGTGGTAAATGGATCGCGGGGAAGTATGTGAAATATAGAAATCTAGAAATATCTGCCGTATGGCAAAAAAGCGGCAGAGTCGTAAAAGGAACAGGGAAAATGAGAAAAGCGCAGAAAAGACAAATCGAAGAATTTACAATGCTGTTGGAACAGGCGCATAAGGAAATAAAAAGATGTATAGAAACCCATAATACTGCGGCAGCCATGGATCTATTGGCGCAATGCCAGGAAGGCGCCGTCCGTACAGGGGAATTGATAGAGAAGACGGAAGGGGAGGACTGTCCCGCGATCCGTTTGGTAGAAAATTATTGCGAACTGGTCTACCAGATCTACGGGGAGCTTAATCGGGGAGAGGATGGGAAGGCAAACAATGTGCATAAAAGGCTGCACAGGCTGTTGATCCAGGTCGAGAACAATATCAGGAATGACATAAAAGTACGTTTTGAGATGGTGTTCCTTCCCTATAAAGCTTCCATGTGGGATTCCCTGGAAAGCGTATGGCAGGCTGCAGATGCAGACCCGGCATGTGACGCCTATGTGGTCCCGATTCCTTACTATGACAGGAATCCGGACGGGTCGCTTGGTACATACCACTATGAAGGGAACGATCTGCCTTCTTATGTACCGACAGTGCATTATGACAGGTATTCATTTGAAGACAGAAAGCCGGATGCCGTGTTCATACACACGCCTTATGACAATGCCAATTATGTCACAAGCATAGACCCCAGATTCTATTCGGGGCAGTTGAAGAAACACACGGAATGTCTGGTCTATATTCCTTACTATGCTACGGCAGGAGGGATGTCGGAAGGACAGGCGCAATGTCCGGCTTATTATAACGCAGATTATATCATTATCCAGGCTCCAAAATACTGTAATTTTTTTGACCAGTCAGTGCCTAGAGAGAAGCTGCTACCGTTAGGGTCTCCCAAGTTTGACCGGGTGATCCGTACGTGCGGCGATCCGCCGAAGCCGCCTGAGGAATGGGAAGGAAAGATGACGGGGAAGAAAGTGTATTTCTATAATACGAGTATCCAGGGGATGCTGGGGAATACAGAGGCTTTCCTTAAAAAGATGGAATACGTGTTCCAGTGCTTCCGGGGAAGGGAGGATGCTTGTCTATTGTGGCGGCCGCATCCGCTTCTGGAGTCCACTTTCCATTCTATGCGACCTATGTATAAGCCGGTATATGATGCCTTAAGAAATGAATTTATCAATGAAGGTGCAGGGATATACGATGATACGCCGGATATAGAGACGGCGATCGCGCATTCGGATGCTTACATCGGAGATGCGGGAACAAGTGTTACTTCGCTTTTCGGTGTTGCCGGGAAGCCGCTTTTTATTCTGAATAATTATATCAATACGCCGCCGGGGGATGAAGACTGGCGGGGCGAAGCAGTAAATCCTGTGTTTGATATATGGGGAGACGACAGGTATCAGATCACGAAGAACAATCAGTTATGGTTTGCTGAAAATAATGATTATCATTATAAATTTTATATGGATCTGGGGACCGGTTATTCTTCCGGCGGTTATTACATAAAGGCAGTGGAGATCAGAGATAAGATCTATGTACTCCCGGGCAATGCCCAGGATTTCCTGATCATTCAGGACAAGAAGATCAGGAAGATCAATCTGCCGTATAAGACGACGCAGGCGGGAGCCTTCTGGAGTTACCGGTACAATGAGAAATATATCTTTCTGCTTCCAAACCAGTATCCATGGCTGGTCCGGATCGATACCATAACGGAAAAGATCAGCTATGTGGATGGCATAAACCAGTTTAATGTGAGGAATGTGGAAGGGGAACGGCGCGTGGGCGGCGTATGCCCCTATGGGAATGAACTGGTATTTGCCTCGCCGGAGGACAACCGTTTCCTGTTCCTTGACATGGATACTCTGGAGGGGCGGGTACTTACCAGCGGTTCCAAGTGCGGTCTGGGAGCCCAGGGAATTGTGCCGGAGGGGGATAACTTGTGGCTGCTGCCCTTGAATGGGACGGTCCTTACCTGTTGGAATCCCAAGACGGAAGAGACAAGAGAATACGGTGATTTGCCGGAAGGGTTCAGATCTGTTCAGTGGCCTCACAATCTGGAGTGTGAAGAGAGACCCTTTGGGGCGATGGTATTTTATGAAGAAAACGGAAAGGAAAACATTGTAATCTCGCCGTCCTGGGGCAATATGTATGTCTCGCTTGACAGAGAAACAGGGAAGATGGAGGAATGGGAGACGCCGCTGCCTTTCCAAAACCGCGGCAGGAACGGATACTTTACAGCAGGCGGCATGGGTGGATTCGTTGTGGGATATTCCGAATATGGGAAGGCGAATTACCGGATCTGGTATGCGCCGGAGCGAAAGCTATATGATGTCAACATTACCACGAAGGAATACAGAGAGATTCCCATAGAGTTTGATCCTGATGAGCTTAAGGCACATGAGCCTGGGTTCATGGAGGAATCGGAATGGATGCAGTACTGTCTGAACGAAGGCGCGTTTAATTCCCTGGGGGACTTTCTGGATGGCAGGGTGACCGGTAATCAGTTTGACCGGGACAGGCAGATAAAAGCGTTTTCAAAGATCAATGCAGACACGGAAGGTGTATGCGGGGAAAATGTATATCGGTTTGTGAGAGAAAAAATCGGGAATCTGGCATGAAAAGTATCAAAAAAAAGAGGGTTATATGGAAAAGAAGATTACCAGAGTAATTACATACGGAACATTCGACCTTTTTCATGAAGGGCATTACCGGCTGCTCCAGAGAGCGAAGGCGCTTGGGGATCATCTGATTGTGGGCGTGACAACAGAGTCATATGACAAAGCGAGAGGGAAGCTGAGTGTAGTGGATTCCCTGATGACGCGTATTGAAAATGTGAAGAAAACGGGTTTTGCCGATGAGATCATCGTGGAAGAGACGCAGGGACAGAAGTTTAATGATATCAAAAAATACGATATAGATATTTTTACAGTCGGATCCGACTGGACAGGATGTTTTGATTATCTGAAAGATTATTGTGAAGTTGTCTACCTGGAACGGACGAAGAATATCTCCAGTACCATGCTTAGAGAACAGAAACAGCAGATCCAGAGAATTGGGATCATAGGATCGGGCAGGATTGCCGGCAGGTTTATCATGGAGGCAAAGCTTGTCAGCGGCGTCAGTGTGCAGGGGGTGTATAACCCGCATACGGAGAGTGCGGCAAAATTTGCGGACAAATGGAAGATAGACGCATATCTGGACATAGAAAATTTCTTCCGGGCGGTGGATGTGGTCTATATCGCCTCGCCCCATGAGACACATTACGGCTATATCAAGGCGTCTCTGGAGCATGGAAAGCATGTCATCTGTGAAAAACCTATGGTTCTGAAAAAGGCACAGGCAGAGGAGATGTTTGGGTATGCAAAAGAGCGGGGGCTGGTACTGCTTGAAGGGATCAAGACTGCATACTGTCCGGGATTCACAAAGTTTCTGGGAATTGCCTGCAGCGGGATCATCGGAAGCATACGCAATGTGGAGGCGTGCTTTACGAAGCTGGAGGATCCGAAAGCAAGGGAACTGACAGACCAGGTATACGGCGGCAGCTTCACAGAGTTAGGAAGCTATTGCATACTGCCGATATTGAAGCTTTTGGGAAAGGATTATGAAAGTCTGCAGTTTGACACCATCCGGGGAGAGAACGGGATTGACCTGTTTACGAAGGCTTCCCTGCGTTATCCTACAGGCGTAGCCACAGCCACCTGCGGGCTTGGAGTAAAATCAGAAGGCAGGCTTCTGGTTGCCGGGACGAAAGGGTATATTGTGGCAGAGGCGCCATGGTGGAAGACCACCTACTTTGAGGTGCATTACGAAGATCCCGGACGGGTAGATAAATACTCCGAGGGGTTCCTTGGGGACGGGCTGCGTTATGAGATCAGCGATTTTCTCACCATGCTAAGCGGGGGCGGCGATAATGGATTTAAGCTGACACGGGGGGAGTCGGCGGCGTTGGCTGGTATAATGGAGGAATTTTTGAAGGCGGAGGGACGGCGGATTTGTGACTGATCACGGATGCCACAGAAAGGAAATGAAGGCGATGAAAATATGGGCGCATCGGGGATGCAGCCAGAGGTATCCGGAAAATACACTACTGGCGTTTGAAAGAGCGGCTAAGATTGAGGGGCTTGAAGGAATAGAATTGGATATTCAGCTTACGAAGGATGGACATATGGTGGTCATCCATGATGAGAGAGTGGACAGAACGACAGACAGTATTGGGGAAGTAAGACAGTATACTTTAGCTGAACTTAAGAAGTTAAGAATTGATGCCGGGAATGGGAAATATGAGCGGATACCTACGATGGAAGAAGTGTTGGAGCTGCTTGGAGATAAATTGAAAAGCGGGCTGAGACTTAATATAGAGTTGAAAAATAGTGTATTTCCGTATGAAGGGATGGAAGAGAAGATTGTAGACTTGGTACATCGTTATGGAGTGCAGGATGGTGTTATCTATTCTTCTTTTTATGCCTTATCCTTGGAATATATTAAGAAGCGGGATTCCCGCGCAGAAACAGGAATTCTTGATGTGAAGATATCGGATTGCTTGTATAAGTTGAAGGGTGGATGTAAGGCAGATGCGTTGCATCCGTATTGGCGGGGGATGGATCTGTCGATAGGAAAGATTAATGAATACGTGGTACGGGCATGGTTTACGGGACATTTATATCCAGAAGAGCCAACAGGAAATAAGTTGGATCTGAAATTGTTAGAACGACAAGGAATTACAGATGTATTTTTGAATGAACCAGAAAGATATTTTGTAGAGGAATTTGAGTGATGATAGAACTGGATGCCACAACGCTGCGGCAACTTCAGATGATACAATTGGAGATGTTGATTGAAGTTGATCGAATATGTAGGAAATGTAATATTCAATATAATATAATCGCAGGAACATTACTTGGTGCTGTCAGGCATGGGGGATATATTCCGTGGGACGATGATGCAGATGTAGCGTTATTGCGGTCAGAATACGAAAAATTTCGTAAAGCATGTAAAACAGAACTTGATAAATCAAGGTTTGTTTTTCAAGATCATAGAAATACACGGGGATATCGGTGGGGATACGGAAAACTTCGCCGTAAAAACACATTATTTTTACGAGAGCATCAAGAACATCTTCCTTATATGCAAGGCATTTTTATTGATATATTTCCTTTAGATGGGGTGTCGGATAATTATATTCTGCGAAGCATAAAAAATCTTGAATGTTTTTGTGTAAGAAAAATTTTATGGTCTAAAGTTGGTAAGATTGCTGAAAAAAATTTTTGGAAACGGCAGATATACAAAGTATTGGATTGCATTCCCGAAGAGCTTGTATTTCGTTACTATCTTATCATGGTTCACAAAGCTAGTAAAAAGGAAACTAGAATGGTTCGGATACTGATGTTTCCAACACCTAATAATGAATATGGATATTATAGAAATTGGTATGAGAATAGCGTAGATACAAGATTCGAAGGAAAAATCTTTTGTGGAATTAAGGATTACGATAGTTATCTTTTCTTCAAATTTGGAGATTATATGAAGTTACCTCCGGCAGAGAAAAGGAGGACACATCCTGTTTCACATATTAAAGTTATTGAAAATGAATTATATAAAGAGGATTAGGGGAAATAGTAGCAAGTAGTTTGAGAAGTGTTATATAACTAAAAAATATTTTTTGATATTAAAGAGTGGCTTTCCCACGATTTAATATAGAAACTCGGAGGTGCTGATTATGAGTAAAGTAAATTCAAATCAAGGTGGAAAGGAGGGGAGGAAGAGAACAAGTGTCATTATTCTTATCCTTGCTATTCTAGCGTTGGTAAGTGTGATTGTTTATTTGATAATGTCTCGCGAGCCGACTGAAAAGGAACTGCGGAATGAAGTAATTACTCCTGATAATGTGGATGAGATTCTTGAACAAATGGAGGAGAAAGATTTTGTAGCTCCTGGGTATTATACTGTGACAATGAATTATGAATGGCATTTTGCAACAGGTGATGCGATTTCTTCAGATGCTTATGTAGAAAATGTGATAGAAAATACGAATGCAGTATATTTTGATGTATTTTTGGCAAATGATGAAGAGAATGCAATCTATAAATCACCGGTTATTCCTTTAGGGAGCAGGCTACAGGATATTGCATTGGATACAAAACTTGACGTTGGTACATATGATTGTATTGCAATATATCATCTGGTGGATGATGAGCAAAATACGATCAGTACACTTCGGGTAACTATTACCGTGATTATAGAAGGGTAATAGACATAAGATACATGTAAATAAAGAAATTAAGGAGGATTTTATATGAGATTAAGAAAACTTGTGGCAGGGACACTTGCCGTGACAATGGTAGTAGGAAGTGGCTTTACAGCTTTGGCTGCTGATCAACAAACAGGTACAGCAACGGGTACAGGAAATTCAGTTGGACATGTAGACAAAGAAGTTTTAACAGTAACATTGCCGACAAATACAGATGATGTATTTAACTATCATGTTGATCCAGAACGTGTGATTGATCTTGCAGGAAGTTTGAAAGATGGTACAACAGTAACGAAAAATACTGAAGGTGTATATTTTAAGCAGAAAGATGGTACTTATGCAAGCAGTAGCGAGGCAATAGAATTTGAAGGAAAGAATAGCATAGATGTAGATGTTTCTGTTGCAGCAGAAGTAATAGCATCAGCAGAAGGCAAGGACATAGGTCTTGTGTCAGATGATACTGCCCTTACTGCAGCAACTACACCAGCTCTTCTTATGACATTAGAAGTTGGAGATGCTACACAAGCGATTACATCTACTGGGGCAACAGCAAAAGCAACTCTAGCAGGAAAGCAAGATAATTTTGTAGTTAAAAGCGAAAGTGGTGAATTCAAATATGTTGCTAAAGATGATGCTGCTGGTTGGGCGAAGACATCAGTTCAGCTATCAGGAAAGACTAATAAAGTTGATGTACCAAGCGATATGACGGCACCAGCAATCAAACTGACTTGGACGATTGAAAAACATATGGCATACACTGATGAGACAGGGTATGGAAATTGGTCTGGAGATTTATGGCTTGGAAAAGATTCCAGTACAGGTTTTGATTCAAGTAGTCTGACAGTAGAAGTTTCTGACGGCGGAACTACATATGTCCCGGTTGCATCTGACAAATACACTATGGATAGTAATAATTGGGTATCTATATCATGGGCTAATATTACGGAAGCACTTGGAGGTGAACCAAGTGGAACAGTATACGTTAGAGTCACAGATGGAACGACAAGATATATCTTTGAGAATAATTAAAGAATTTTGCTAGATATTCAATAGTATGGGTTCTGAAATAGAGAACCCATACTATGTTATGAGGCTGGTAAAATGATATGTAAGGAGGATTCATTGAGTGTGTTATCAGAATTCAAAGCCGCTTATATCGGTTGTTGTACCAATATATAATATAGAAAACTATATAAGGAAGTGTATTGAAAGTATACAAAATCAAACTTATAAAAAAATAGAAATTATATTAGTAGATGATGGATCGACAGATTTATCTGGAAAAATATGTGATGAATATGCGCTCAATGATTCTAGAATAAAGGTAATACATAAAAAAAATGGCGGACTTGTATCTGCGAGAAAAGTAGGTATAGAAAATGCCGAAGGTATGTATGCAACATATGTGGATGGTGATGATTGGATAGAGTCGGATATGTATGAGAAGTTATTAAATCAAATAGTTGATGCGGATATTATTATATCTGGAAAAATAAGAGATTATGGTGATCATTCTGTATATGAGAGAAATAAAATACCAGAAGGTATATATAATGCCGATGATTTAAAAAATATAATATATGCAACGATGATGTATACGGGGAGATTTTACGAAAGAGGAATATCTCCACAAATATATCAAAACCTATATGTAAAAGAAATATTATTAAAGAATCAGTTGAAAGTTCCAGATAATATTAATGTAGGTGAGGATGCAGCTTGCACATATCCAACAATATTAGATGCGAAAAAAATTGTAGTAACATCTGACTGTTTTTATCATTATCAAATACGAGCCGATTCGATAATGGGTATTAGTAATGATAATGAATTACAATGCTTTAAGATATTGTATAAATATCTAAAAAAATGTTTTTCAGAAAAAAAGGATTTAAAAAAAAATCTTACAAATCAATTAGATTATATGATGCTTTATATGTTAATGCTTAAAGATATAAAATATGTATCGTTAAAAGATGAGATTTTTCCTTATTCTGGAATTAAATTAGGATCTAAAATTGTCGTTTATGGAACTGGAAGATTTGGAAAAGAGCTTGTTTATTTTATTAGAAAACAAGGTTATTATTCCGTGGTAGCGTGGGTAGATAGTAGTGAAAAAACTGAAGCTATAAATCAATTAAAGGAAACAGAGTATGACTGCATCATTATTGCTGTTCTTATTCGGGAAATGGCAGAAATAATTAGAAAAGATTTGATAAATATGGGAATCCATAAAAATAAAATAAAAAATATAGACATGAAGAGGATAGAAGAAATAAAATTAGATGATATTTTTTGATATCATATAAAAAATGCTGATTGAAAATGTCTAATTTGATTTATTTTTTAGATATAAAAGATATTGTCTAAATAGTCAATACTTGATAAAAGCTGAGTATATAAATTGAAGAAAGGAATTGTATAATCAATAGATTCTAATTGATTATATGAAATATAAGAAGATGGATATTGTCATATGGGGAATTGGAGAATTAGGTAAATGCACGTATAAATTACTAAATAGATCAAATAGTCACATTATCGCATTTGTAGACAGTAATACTACTTTTGTGGGAAAAAATATTGAAGGAATTCCTATTACTTCATATGAACAATTAAAAGAGATGTCTGATACTAAAAAGGTTACAGTTTTATTAACTTTAAAAAATTCATATAGTATTATTACTGTTTTAAAAATGTTGGAAAATTGTAATATAGAAGATATAGGAATCATAAAGCCACGGATTTTAATAAAAAATCCAACAACAGTAATAGATTTAAAAGAAGAAATTATATGGTCAAAAAAAAATGGAAAAAAATATAATATTATACCACGTTTGGAAGTAAATATAGTTGACGGTTGTAACTTAAATTGTAGAGGATGTTCACATTTTTCAAATCTCTATTCTAAGGATAGTATGTATTCAATTGTAGAATATAAAAAAGATTTAGAACTAATAAAAGGAATAGGGGAACTAGTACGCTTACGTTTGTTGGGAGGAGAGCCATTTTTAGCTAAAAATTTGGTTGAATATGTATCTATAGCAAGAAAGATTTTCCCATTAGCGGATATTGAATTAGTAACTAATGGATTGTTGATTCCGAATATAAACCAAGAAATATTAAATGAAATAAAAAATAATGATATATCTATATCAATTTCATCATATCCTCCCACACTTAAAGTTAGAAAAAATATCAAGGGAAAATTAGAAAAAGTGGGGGTTTGGTGGCGTTTTGATGGAAATGAAATAATTAATTTTACTAAGAAGCTTACCTTAGAAAAAAAGAATGATGCAAAAATATCTAGCAAAAATTGCATGGAAAATGGATGCATTTTTGTTAGAAATGGAATGTTATATAAATGTCCTATGGAAGGCTTATTATATAAATTTGAAAACAGATATGGAATAAAATTTGCCACTGAAAATCGAGGCGTGAGTTTATATGATGACAGTGAAAAACTTTATGATAAGATGTTGAAATTGATAACAGAACCTGCAGAAATGTGTCAATATTGTTCTGAAAAATTGGAATTCTTTAATTGGGAAGTTAAAAATAATCCTGATTGGAAAGATTGGATATGTGAAAAATAATTAATAAAAAGGATAATTTAAAGATTTGTTTTATTCACATCCAAGCATGTCAGAGAAAGATATGATTAACAATGTATTAAAAAGAAAATATTGTGGGAAGAAAATTTGAAACCAAATTGGAAAGATGAAGAAATAAATGTATTCATATTATCACCTAAAGGAAGCTAAGTAATATTATTGTGTTGACAGATAAAATAAAAAAATGTTTGATACGTATAGTGAATTTCTTTGTAAATGTTTCAATGACAAAATATGTAATAATATCGTTTAGTAGTAAGATTGAAGGGAATTAAGTAGTTTGAATTGTATTTTTAAAAAATCATTTTCTTGGAGGAAAAATTGAATATGAAGAAAGAAATTATTATATATGGAGCTGGCATAAGAGGAAAAAAAATTGCATGTCAATTATATAGACATGGAATTGAGATTGCGGGGTTTTGCGATACATTTAAGATAGGAGAGGGCATATTTGAATGCGGTAGTATGAAAATAAGTAAGCCTATCTTTTCATTATTGGATGTTGATCGAACTAAATATACTATGATAATTGCAATTGCGGATAAGGAGCAATATCTAAAAGTACAAGAGAAACTATCAATGGATAGTATTTCAATTTCAACGCTTGATGAAATTTTGTCGGGAGAAGATATTGTAGCTAATCATAGAGAATTAATTGCAGAATATCATATTGATAATATGAACGATTATTTTAAAAAAGCAGAAGAGAAAGAAAGTATAAGTGTTTTTTGGAAAAAAGACAGTCAATTTTTTGAAATGTTTAAAGAATTAAATTTGAAAAAAGTTGTTGAATTGGCGTGTGGTCGCGGTCGCCATGTTCCACAATATATTTCAAGTGCGGAGGAAATAGTACTTGTTGATATATTGGAAAAAAATATTAAGTATTGTAAGGAACGATTTAAAGAGGAAAATAATATTCAATATTATGTAAATAGTGGATATGAGTTAAGTAAAATTGAATCAGAATCATGCACATCATTATTTTCTTATGATGCATTGGTTCATTTTGAGTTATTGGATATTTTCCAATATTTAAAAGAAACTGAGAGAATTTTAATTAGAGGTGGAAAAGCCTTGTTTCATCATTCTAATAATACAGATGATTATAAAATTACTTTTTATACAGGAAATCAAGGAAGAAATTATATGAGTAAACAGTTATTTGCATATTTGGCCAATAGAGCCGGCCTTGTAGTTTTGAAACAAGAGTACATAGATTGGGAAGGATATGAAAAATTAGATTGTTTGACTCTGTTAGAAAAAAGATGTTGATAATTTGGATTTTTAACCTGATATAAATTTTTGCATTTTGAAATGATGTCAAAAGTTACAAGGAGGAAACAAATGCAAATTCCAGTTGTATTTTGCGCTGATAAAAATTTTATGATACCCCTACAGGTAGCATTAGAATCACTTATGTGTAATAAAAAGATGAATACTGACTATGATATATATGTTTTACATTCTGATGATTTGGATGTCTCCAAAATTGAATTAAACGTTATAGATAATAAAACAAAATTGCATTTTATTGCAATGGGAGATATGTATCAATTAGCATACATAAGTAATCCAGTGTGGACTGCAGCGACCTTTTATCGCTTATGTTTACACAGGGTTTTGCCAAATACATATATGAAATGTATCTATTGTGATTGCGATGTGATTATAAATTGTGATTTGTGGAATTTGTTTAATGAAAATATCGATGACTACTATTTGGCTGGAATAAAAGATCCGGTGATTAGTTACTCTGATTATCGAAGCATATTTCCCAATCTAGATAAATATATCAATGCAGGTGTATTGCTAATAAATTTAGATAAATGGCGTAAAACACATATAGAAAATTTATTTGAGAAATATATAAAACAAAATTTAAGATATCAGGACCAGGATATTTTAAACTTGGCTTGTAAAAATAAAATTCTATTGTTAGAAAATAATAAATATGTAATGATGAGTTTTCTAAATAGACGAAAGTATTCAATTCCTTCAAATACAATTATACATTACTGTGGTTTGGTAAAACCCTGGGATATTGCATTGAGAAATTCTTTTTTTGAGTTGTGGATATATTACGCGAAGAAAGCATCTGTTAATATCAATAAAGCAATAAAAGAGAGAAGAAAAAGAATAGACGATTATCTGAGCGAAAATAATATAAAAAAAGTAATAGTTTGGGGAATGTCGGCGGCAACACTAGATTTTTGTTTTTTTCTCGAAGAGCTGAGTTTGGAGATTATTGCAATTGGAGATAATAATAAACAGAAAGTAATACAAGGAGCGCCGTACTTTAAAATGATAAGTATAACAGATGTATTTAAATACAGAGAAAATATATGCTTTATCATATTATCCAATAGACATTATTGCGAAATAAAAGATCAACTTATGGCGGAAGGGATATTACCAAATAGAATAATATGTTGGAATGATTTGAGAAATGTAATGTATGATGTTAGTTAAGGTAAGATCATTACGATATTATGAAAATGATTATTAAATAATAAAAAAGAAAGTGTGAGACGGGAATTTTATGAAGTTAAAAAGAGCTACTATTGAAAAGTTCTCTCGAAAGGTGAAAGGTAAAAAAAATATTATATGCTTTGGGGCTGGTCTTGCATTAAAACGATTTCTTGATTATCAAGAGTATTCTCTTGATAATGATATAAAGTTTATAGTAGATAATTCTAAAGAAAAGCAAGGCACTGTAATGCATCATGATGATAAATATATGTCTATTATATCACCTGTCGAGATGTTGGATCAAATTATTCCACAAGATATTATTCTAATAACAACATCTGAATTTCAATCAGTGTTAAAACAATTAGAGTCATATGACAAATTGAAGAATACGGAATGTTTTTTTTATCATTTTATGCGATGGGATCAAGATGAACATGAAAGAAAAGAAAGCATGATTCCGTCTCAATTTACAGCTTTAGATCATATAAATATACCTAAAATAATTCATTATTGTTGGTTTGGAAAGAGTATAATTCCGAAACAAAATCGTATATGGATGGAAAGTTGGAATAAGTATTGTCCTGATTATCAGATTATAGAGTGGAATGAGGATAATTATGATGTTTCGAAAAACTTATATATGAAACAGGCATATGAAAAAGGGAAATGGGCCTTTGTTTCTGATTATGCCAGATTAGATATAATTGAACAATATGGCGGAGTTTATCTTGATACAGATGTAGAACTTTTGAAAAATATAGATATTCTACTACAAAATGAAGCGTTTTGTGGATTTGAAAGTAAAAGATATGTGTCTTTTGGTGTGGGGTTTGGTGCTATAAAAAACCATAAACTAATTGCTGAACTGAAAAAAGATTATGAAAAAAGATCTTTTGTATTGGGAAATGGTAAGTTAAATGAAACAGTTTGTCCGGTTTATCAGACAGAATTATTAGAGCGATATGGTTTAAAAAGAAATGGTCAATTTCAATTATTAGAAAATATTACAGTATATCCTGTTCCGGTATTATGTGCAATGAGTCCATATAGTTTTAAAATGATGGAAAATTTAGAAAATTCATATAGTATTCATCATTTTACGGGTTCATGGTTAGATAAAAAACCGAATTTTAAAATATGATTAAAGTATTAATATTAGTTTAGAATGGTAGAGGAAATATGATTACAATTTTTACGACAACTTATAATAGAGGATATATTATTGAAAATCTGTATTATTCCTTAAAATCGCAGACTTGCAAAGATTTTGAATGGGTAGTAATAGATGATGGAAGTATAGATAATACAGAAGATCTCTTCCATAAATGGGAAATAGAGACTAGTGAGTTTCCGATAAAATATAAAAAAGTAATAAATGGTGGTAAGCATAGAGCTATTAACTTAGGCGTAAATATGGCTGTTACAGATGCTTTTTTTATAGTAGACAGTGATGATTATTTGGTTGACAATGCGATTGAACAAGTACAAAAGTGGTTTCAGACGATATGTGGAAATTCACAATATGCTGGAGTGAGTGGTTTAAAAGGAAATTCAAAAAATAGTCCTATAGGAGGTTGGGGTACATTTTCAGGTAAATACGTAGATGCAACTAATTTAGAAAGAGCAAAATATGGTCTGCTTCATGATAAAGCTGAAATATATAAAACATCTTTTCTAAAAAAATATCCTTTTCCTGAATTTGAAGGAGAGAATTTTCTTACAGAAGGGATTGTCTGGAACAAAATTGCTTTAGAAGGATATAAAATTCGTTGGTATAAAGAAATTATATATATTTGTGATTATTTGGATGATGGACTAACTCGCTGTGGTTACAAACGAAGTATACAAAATCCTAAGGGATATATGTCGTATTTAAAACTTATGCTACAAATATATGGAGAAGAATATGGGAGCAAACTTATATTTGGATTCTATTTTGTATTAAGAAGTGATAACAATAGTATATTCAGTTGCCAAAAAAAAATGCAAATCACATTGCAAGAAGCAAATAAATTTGAAAAGACATATCAACAGATGTTGATAGAAATGAGGAAATATTTTGAAAATCGTAATATAAAGAATATTGCTATATATGGATTAGGAAATGTTGGGAATGCATTTCTTGCGATTGCAAATAATTTAAACCTCAACATAAAATATGCTATTGATTTACGGCAGATTAAAAATTTAAAAATTCCAGTATATTTACCAGATGAAAAAAAGCCACCTGTAGATGCAGTTGTAATTACTTTAAAAAATTACAATAAACAAGTTGAAAATAATTTATTAACCTTTTTCGCTAATCATATAGTTTATTGGAAAGATATTTCTATAAAATATTGGATTGATTAAAGGAATCTTTTCTTATGAAAGAATATATTGAAAAATTGTGAGGACAATTATGAATAAAATAAAAGTATTGGCAATGTACTTGCCTCAATTTCATCAAATTCCAGAAAACAATGAATGGTGGGGAGAAGGTTTTACCGATTGGATTGCAGCAAAGTCAGCGTTTCCCTTATTTGAGGGACATGTTCAGCCTAAAAGACCATTGAACGGAAATTATTATAATTTATTAGAAAAATCAACAATGCTGCAACAAAGCAAATTAATGCAGGAATATAAGGTCGATGGTCTATGTTTTTATCATTACTATTTTAAAGAGGGGCGAAAAATACTCGAAAAGCCTGCAGAGAATCTTCTGGAATGGAAAGATATAGACATGCCCTATTGCTTTTGCTGGGCTAATGAGAGTTGGGCAAGAACATGGAGTAATATTAGAAATAAAAATAGTTGGATTGCAAAGTTTGAAAAGAGAGAAATTGGAAATTCACATGAGAAAGATATTTTATTAGAACAAAAGTATGGAAGAGAAGATGATTGGAGAGAACATTTTGAGTACCTTCTTCCTTTTTTTAGAGATGAGCGATATATAAAAATAGATGGAGCTCCAGTTTTTTTGATATATAAACCAGATGAGATATATTGTTTATGTCAAATGCTGAGTTATTGGCGTAAATTAGCAAAAGAATACAAGCTTCCTGGCATATATTTTATAGGGGCTAATATTGCTGAATCGAGGAGAAATTTAGATGCAATTTTATTTCATGCTCCTACAATGTATGTCAAATATGGAAAAAGAAATATTGTACCTCATGATATGAATGGTGTAAAAGTATATCCTTATGATGAATTATGGCATAATATTTTGGATGCAGAATCGATAGAGGGATGCAAAACTTTTTTTGGGGGGTTAGCTAATTGCGATGGTACGCCTAGACATGGGAAAAATGGATTTGTGATAGGAGATTTTTCTATAGAAAAATTTGAAAGTTATTTTTATCAGTTAGTAAAGAAAAATATCCTAAAAGGAAATGAATTTGTATTTTTAAATGCTTGGAATGAATGGGGAGAAGGTGCATATCTGGAACCGGATGAAGAATATGGGTTTAGATATTTGGAAGCAATTCGTAATGCTAAGGATAAGGCAGAAAAAGAAATGCTTAATGGTGATATGTATATTGAAAAAGAGAAAGAGACCAATGCTGCTAAATCTTTAAATATAAAGAATAAATATGAAGGAATTGCAAATTGCCTGGATAGTTGGATGTCTCTTAAAGAAAAGGGAATAAATTCAGTAAACTATTTGAAAAGATTACATTACGATGTGGTTGCTGTTTATGGGCTTGGAATTTTAGGGAAACATTTGTTGTTTGAGTTGGAACAATCAGAAATACAAGTTGCATATATTATTGATCAAAGAGCAGATTTATACTATCCTCGAATAGAAGTAAAGAGTGTAAATGATGAGTTAGATATAGTGGACGCAGTAGTTGTGACGGCATTAGCTGATTTTGATGATATATATGAGAGATTAAAAGGAAAATTGTCTTGTCCTATTTTTTCTATAGCAGAATTGATTAACGAAGTTTAATGTATATACTAATTATAATATAGGTATTTACAATAAATTGAGATTAATAAAAATCTGATTTTTGTGAGAATGAGGTACATTTGAATTGAAAGTGATTATTTTTGGAACAGGGAAGTTATATGAAGCTAGTAAATATAAATTCAAAAATTTAGATATCGTTGCATTTGTAGATAATAATCCTGATAAACAGGGGACATATATAGATGGTATTAAGGTAATTTCTCCAAGTCTGATTCAAGAGTATCATTACAAATATATCTTAATTGTAAGTCAATATTACAGAGAGATGCGTAGTCAGTTAGAAAATATGGGAATCCCAAAAGAATGTATATTAGATAGGGAATATAGAGGAGCATTTTCGGGGATACGTAATATTGAAATGTACAAAAGAAAATCATTTCAAATATCTAAACCTCAAATTTTGCTAGTCTCACATGATCTTTCCTTTACTGGTGCTCCAATTGTCTTATATAATATGGCGTCTATATTGTTGGAATGTGGTTATAGTGTTACTGTGTATTCCGGTAAGATGGGAGGGCTTCTATACGATTTTATTGAAAAAGGTATATCTGTTACGGTTTTTGAAGATTTTAACTTTGACAGAGAAGAGATTCAATTTTATTTTTCAAAGTTTGATCTGATTATTGCAAATACAGTAACTTTGTATAGATTGGTTACGGATCTGAAGTGTTTACAGATACCAATTGTTTGGTGGATTCATGAAGAAGATAATATATACGAGGAATTAAATATAAAACATTCAGATTTGGTAATAAGCGATTATGTTTTTCCTTATGGAGTGAGTGATAGGGCAATTTGGTCATTTTGTAATTATTCAGGCAGACAAATCATTGACAAGTTGGCATACGGCATTTCAGACAAGAGTAATTTTTGTAATACTTCTAAAAAAGTAAACAAAAAAGCGATCTTTGCAATAATTGGTACTGTAGATCGAAGAAAGGCCCAGGATGTATTTGTGGAAGCGGTGAGAGAAAATTGGGAAAAGTGGGAAAAAAATGCTGAATTCTGGATAATAGGGAGTATATCAGAAAAACTGCGAAAACAATATGAAAAATTAAAAGCGTTAAAAATATTGGGGGAAATGGATCATGAAGAATTAATGGGAATTTATCCAGAAATTGACATTGTGGTGTGTCCATCCAGAAATGATCCTTTACCAGTTGTATTGGCAGAAGGAATGATGAACAAAAAAGTGTGTATTGCTTCTGATATGACTGGAACTGCAGAGTATGTAAAACCTTATGAAAATGGCTTGCTATGTAAAGCGGGGAATGTAGAGAGTTTGGCAGATAGTATACAATGGGTTATTGATCACAGAGAGGATTGGGAGGATATTGGAGAAAAAGCGTATCTGGTATATAAAAATGTGTTTTCAATAGATCAATTTAAAAAGAATGTGCTACAGATAATTGAAACTTATTTAAAGAGAAGATGAGATATGCATAGAAAAAATATAAAGGATGAAAAAATGAGATATGAAGTAGCAATCTGGGGAATTGGTGTTATCTACAATAGATCTGTGAATGTGCTTAGATATTTGGAATTGTTAGGTCAGATAAAAATCGTTGCTATAACAGCGACGGAAATTCCGAATGTGAATATGGTAGATGGATATCAAATTGTTGAAAAAAGAGAATTGAGAAATATCAATGTTGATTATTTGATTATTATGAATGATAAACATTATAAGGAAATAGTACAAGAAGCTATCATTTGCGGTATCAAACAGGAATGCATCCTGCCCTATAGAATCCTTAATATACCATACATAGATTTTGAGGCATATATTGATTTAAAAAGAAGTAATATCAGTATTATTTCTGATAACTGTTGGGGAGGTATTGTTTACCATTCATTAGGTCTAGAGTGTTTATCTCCTTTTAAAAATTTGTTTGTAGAAGAGGATGATTATATAAGACTTTTAGATAATTTAACATGGTATATGGAGCAACCATTGACTTTTGAATGTTTTGGAATGGATAAGCATGTACCTACAAGATATCCGATTATGACTTTGGGTGATGTTAGAATTCATTGTAATCATGAAACTGACCCTATAGCTGCTATTGAAAAATGGGACAGGCGCCGAAAAAAAATAAATTATGACAACTTGTTTGTAGAAATGTATTCAGAGAGAGCGGATATCATAGAAAGGTTTCTTGCATTGAATAATTATAAAAAAAAGTTATGTTTTGTAACATTTCAAAGTGATCATCCAAATCTTTTCACTCTGGATACAAAACAAAGAGAGCTTTGGGAAGTAGTTAATGAGAGCAGTCAGTATTATTTGATAGATTTATTAAATGGAAGGAAAAAAACGAGGTATCGATAGGTATATTTTTGAATGGAAAAAGATCTTGGAAAGGAAGAGCCTAAAATAGAATGAAGAAACAATATAAAGTGTCTATCATTATGCCTTCTCTAAATGTAGTAGAATATATAGATGAATGTATTCAATCTGCATTAAATCAAACATTAATTGAAAGGGAGATTATTTGCATTGATGCTGGTTCTACAGATGGAACATGGGAGAAATTACTTCTATACGCGAATGATCATAAATATAAAGACGATATTCGACTTTTACATTGTGATGTTAAAAGTTATGGATATCAAGTCAATCTTGGTATTCATATTGCGGTTGGTGAGTATATTGCTGTTTTGGAAACAGATGATTATGTTGAGAAAGATATGTATGGTTGCTTGTATAACCTTGGTATATTGAATGATGCGGATTTTGTAAAAGCAGATTATGATGCATTTATAACATATGATGAAAATAAAAGATTATTTGACCATGTTACACTTTTTGAGAATGCGAAAGAAATGTACGGAGAAGTTTTAAATCCGAATCACAATATATATTTATATATGCACGATCAACATATCTGGAAAGGGATTTATAGTAAAAAATTTTTATTGGATAATAAAATCCAATTTAATGAATCAAAGGGAGCAGCATTTCAAGATATTGGATTTACTCAGCAGGTTCTTGCATGTGCCAAAAAAGTTGTTTATAGTGATAAATCTTTTTATCGATATCGAATGGACAGGGAAGAGTCTTCATTTAAATCAGTATATGGTTTGAAATATTCATATGAAGAATTTAAACGTCTTTTAGACATAGATAATTTAAGAAAAAAAATCATATGCAAAGATGGTTTTTTTATTCGCATGGTTTTATCGTTTGAATGTGAACTTATAAAAGCATTACGTGGGGTGGGATATAATACGGATTCTGAAATCATTATGCCATATTATGCGTGGTTTAAAGAACAAATTATTAATGCTATGAGTAGTGGACAGTTAACTATAGATTTATATCAAAAGTGCCCGGATCTCCATTTTATTTTAGTTAACCTGTATCAATTTGGTTTGAAACTGAAACGAGAAGACAAGATTCTAGAAAAAAATAGAGAAAATTTATTACAATCTATTGAAAAAAATAATGTTATTGTATTTGGTTTTGGAGGATATGGAAAATCTTTAATTAAGTATTTATATAAATATAATATAAATATTCATGCCGTATGTGATAATAATAGTACATTATGGGGAATACAAAAATATAATTTATCCATCTATTCACCATCTGAATGCACAAAAAGGTATTCCAATGATTATTATGTAATTGCAAATAAAAAATATAGCAAGGAAATGCAAAAGCAGTTACTCGATTTAGGCATTAAAATGGATCATATTTATATTATGGATACTGTCTAATAGAAAATTGGAAAAACGAGGATATATGAAATGAACAGGAATGACATTGCAGTTATTATATGTAGTTATAATGGTGGAGATGATACTATAAAGTGCATTGATGCGGTGTTAAAATCAAATAATGTATCATTAGATATTTATGTAATAGACAATGCTTCGACAGACGATTCCATCTCTTTAATCCGAAGTCACTTTTCCACTCATGTAACAATCATTCAAAATTCAGAAAACCTGGGAGGTTCTGGTGGCTTTGGGAGAGGATTACGGCTGGCCGTGGAAAAAGGCTATCCATATATTATGATGTTGGACAATGATGCATATGTGGATACAGATACTATTAAGAAATTGTATGAATATCTGCAAGAGAACCCGGATGTGGGAATTGTAGGTGCAAAAATTATGATGTCAGATGACCCGGAACGGGTTATGGATTATGCAAAAATCATCAATTTTGAAACATTTATTGATGAATCCAAATGGTGCGGGAAATTAGATTGTGATGAGACAAAAATACCCCGAGAATGTGATTTCGCAGCAGCTACGGCCGCAATGACCCGGAGAGAGGTTTTGGCAAAATGTGGTGGGATGGATGAGGAGCATTTTATTTACTATGATGATATAGAACTGGGATATCGGATCAAAAAGAATGGATATCGGGTTGTTTCCCTTGGAAGCGCAAAGGCATGGCATAAAAGCGGGATGCGATATAGGAGTACGAATACCTTTGTACGATATTATATTACTCGTAACAGACACCGGTTTTTCGCAAAATATATTCCGGAAAAGGATATTGAAAGATTTACTGAGTTTATGTTATCACGTGCCTTTTCCTATATGTATGGATCTTACTATAAAGGACGTATGGATATATTTGATACGGAAAAGTATATTCTGGAAGATTTTATACGTGACCGCCGTGGGAAAGCAGGAAACCGAAGAGTGAATGAACTCCAGAAAGATGGATATCGCTTGATTGAAACCGAATTATCTGGCTGTAAACGTGTATTAATTTATCCGGCAGATGATGTTCCTGAACATTGTGTTGTAAAGTTATGCAGTAGACTGTGGACAATGAATTCGAATATTGAAATTGTGATAAGTACTGCTTACGGAATGAAGAAAAAATCAGAATTATGTTTAGAGAAATTAAGGGATAAGTTTAAGCAAAATAATCTTAACATTAGATTGGAAGAAGAGACCAACGGAAATTTATTTGATAAATCAGTCCATTTTTGTGGGCATGTAAAAGATATCACGAAAAACATACTTCCGGACATTTACATAGATGTGTATGGAAATATGATTGCAAATGAACAGGATTATTATTATTTTCGAAATTATGAGAAAACTTATGATTTTTTTTATGGATTATATCATGATTCTGTTATTGAGACTATCAACAAAATTAGAAAAGAGGGCTAAGATATTATAATGTTTCATAAAAAAGAGTTGATTAAAATTTGCCAGAATCAACAAAATATTTATATTTATGGTGCCGGACGAAATGCAAGGCTTGTTTATTATTTTATAAAAATGCAGGAAATGCAGGCAAAAGGATTCATAGTGACAGAAATGTTTCAAAATCCTGAAACCTTGTTTGGACATGCTGTAATAACGATAGATAAGCTTCCCCGAAATGAGGATTATATAATTTTGGTACCAGTGTCAGAGGTGGGAATAGTTTTTAAAGAAATATGCAGTTATCTGGTTGAGAATCAGGTACATAATGTGTATTTTTTTACGAGAGAATTACTGGAATGTATAAGAAAAGAAGAAATGTTTTATAAAGTAAAAGATGTGTTGGATACTGGCATATATCATTTCGAGGAAAAGGTGCCTGTGGAAGATGGGTACACCATCTTTTCCATGAGGGAAGAAGGTGAAGAATATCATTGGCGTTTCCAAAGCAGAGCACTTGAGGAACCGGATATTAATATTCATCGTATTTCGGATTGCTTTTCAAAGATGTCTGCTCTTGAGGAATTTGAAAGACAATATGGAAAGTATCATGTATTTGAAACCATGGAAGCTAGAGAAAGTGAAATGAAGAGAATTGGTACTGTATATATGGCCTGTAGTCATGTGGATAAGATTGGGTTACATAACTCGCTCCCTGCCTGGATAACGCCGATACAGGTCGGAGCGGAGCTTACGGATAGAAATCTCTGCGAAGTGAGAGATAATACTGGTGAGAACATTTCGGCGAGAAACAGGAATTATTCGGAGTGCACCGCACTTTTTTGGATGTGGAAAAATGCGCCGAGGGTAGATTATATTGGATTGTGCCATTACAGACGTCATTTTAATCTGAAGGAAAATGGAATTGGACAGATGGCAGCTTCAGGTCTGGATGTATTAGTTACAGCGCCGACTTTTGTGAATGAAACAATAGGAAACTTTTTTTCAACATTAACGCCAAAAGTGGATTTGAAGGTGATGTTAAAAGTGATAGAGGAAGTCTATCCTGAATATAAATCAACGGCAGAAAGGTTCCTTGCTTCAAGATTTTATCCGCCGTGTAATCTATTTATTATGAAATATGGAGTTTTTCAGGAATATGCCAGATTTGTATTTTCTGTAACATTTGGAATAGAACAGTTTTATGACGATCTTGGTTTTTGTCGAGAGGATCGTTATATGGGATATATTATCGAATGCTTATTGGGAATTTTCCTGATGAAGAATAAAGATACACTAAAAATTGGTTATACAGATATGAAGTTTTATTCGTAGATTGGAGAAAGGGAATATGCCAAAAATTTCAGTTATTATGCCTTCTTTAAATGTGGCGCCATACATAAGGGAATGTATGGACAGCGTAATCTGTCAAACTTTAAATGACTTGGAAATTTTATGTATCGATGCAGGCTCTACGGATGGTACAAGAGAGATTTTGGAGGAATATGCGGGTAAGGATGCACGTATTCGACTAATAGAATCTGATAAAAAGAGTTATGGCTATCAGATGAATCTCGGACTAGAAGCTGCTGCGGGGGAATACATAGGGATTGTAGAAACGGATGATTTTATTCTGCCGGAAATGTTTGAGGAGCTGTATGCATGTGCCAAAGAACAGGATGCTGATTTTGTGAAATCGGATTTTGATGTGTTTACTACGTTTTCAGACGGCAGGAGATTTTTTTTGCGATATCCTTTGAAGATGGGAAGCAGCGTAAAATATGATCAGATTTTCACGACGGCAGATTACCTGGAAAGTATGCTGTCCATAGATGTTTTTATTTGGAATGGCATTTATAAAAAAGAATTCCTGCAGAACAACCAAATCAGATTTCAGGAGACGCCAGGAGCGGCTTTCCAGGATTGTGGCTTCAGATATCAGATAGCGTTGTGTGTGCAGAGGGGGTATTTCCTGTCTCGTTCTTTTTATTGTTACAGACGGGATAATATTACATCATCCACTTATAACAGTAATAGTGTCCTATATAATTTGGCTGAGTGCCGGAATTTGCTTCATGAGGTTCAGAAGAGGGGAGCAGAGATAGAGCAGATGGAGTTTCTGGCAAGAGAAATTGCGGTGATTGCCCACCGGCCGTACATAGAGCTGCTGACTTGGGGCAGTCCGGCAGAAGGGACGAAAGAGGCTCTAGAGGAGTTCCGGGTATTGCTTAAAGATTTTGTGGAACAGGGCATATTAAACAGTAGTACGGTGACGGAAGAAATGTGGCTGGAGATTAAAATGTTTGTGGAGCAGCCTAAGTTATATGACAGCTATGCACATTTTCAGGCTAAAGTTAAGGCAGAAAATCTTAGGGAGTTTTTAGACATGGCAGCTGCCCAAAAAGAGATAGTTCTTTTTGGAAGTGGATATAAGGGTGCTTGTGTATATTGTCTTCTTCGTAATAATGGTGTGAATCATATTGCGGCATTCAGTGATAATAATAAGAAAAAGTGGGGCAGCCTCTATCTGGGGCATAAGGTAGAGGCGCCAGAGGATGCAGTGAGGAATCATTCGGAAGCTTTGTTTTTGATTGTCTGCGGAGGATATTCAGCAGATGTACAGAGGCAGCTGCGCGGTTACGGTTTGCCTAAGGAACGTGTTTTAATCTATCGTTGGACAGATATTCCCATGGACTGTACAAATATGGTAATACGAGAGGCTAATAAAAGAATAGGGAAATAGACTATGTGCGTGGCTTAGAAGACAAAGTTTTTCATAGTAAACATTTGGGAAGGAATATCTATGCAGACAAGACAAATGCGTATGGTAAATACGGTGGCGGCGCTGGAGCGGCTTCTGGATGCTTATGATGAAATAAAGCTATATGGAGCAGGCTACTATCTGAATGTTGTTCTCGAAGGGCTTGAAAGTCTGGATCCGGGATATCTAAGCAAAATAAAGTGTATCCTGGTCTCGCATTCGGAGGGGAATCCAGACAGGACGAGAGGATTTCCTGTTATGGAATACCAAAAGGCACAATTGAAGCCAGGGGATTGTGTATTGCTGACGTTAGGGTTTCGGTATGCAGAAGCGGTTTATCAGCTTTTGAAAGACACAGGAGCCTGTATTTTCCAGATCGATTTTAACCTGTTTCAGGAAGGGGCGTACCGGGAGGTAAAGGAGAGCATACAGCCCTTTATAGATGACTTTCCGGTGAATTTATCAGGGTTGAATCTGCCAGAACATGAAGAAGGGATCATTGCGTGGACATGCTGGTGGCAAGGCGAGGAACAGGCTCCGGCGATGGTCCGCGCCTGTCTTGCAAGCCAGAGGAGAAATCTGCCGGAGGGTGTACGTCAGATCATTATCACGGAAGATAACTGCGAGGAGTACCTAAGCCTGCCGGAGCACATCACAGAGAAGGTGAAAGACGGACGGATCTCCCTGACAACCCTGTCGGATATCATAAGGGCGGCATTGCTGTACAAGTATGGGGGCTTCTGGATGGATTCCACGCTGTATGTCTGCAAAAAGTTGGGAGAGGAGATCCTGGATCATCCGATCTATACGCGGAATCTGCCGGAGACACAGTATTGTGCAGATGCAATGTGGAGCGGGTGGTTTCTTTATGCCAAACCGGGAAACAAGCTGTTTGCTTTTTTGATGGAAAGCTTTTTCTATTATTTTTCCGTACATGACAGGATCAGGTATTATTTTATGGTAGATTATATCATCGCCATAGCATGTAATACGTTTCCGGAGGTGGAGAAGCAGCTGAAGGCAGTTCCTTATAACAATGAAGGAGCCCAGGAACTGGTAAAGCACCTCTGGGAACCGTATGATGAAGGGCAGATGGAAGAGTATATAAAGAACACTTCCGTTCAAAAGTTAACATATAAATTGGAAGACAGGGAAGGCTGGGAAACGGATGGTACAATCTGTGGGTATCTCATGCATAGGAGGGAATAGAAGATGAATAGACCGGTGATCATATACGGAGCGGGATTTCGCGGAGGGAGGAATTTTATAGCGCTTGCAGAGGAAAATGTACATGTTGAGGCATTTTGCGACAGGGATGCAGAGCATATCCCTTTATATTATGGATGTAATGTCCTGACGCGTGATGAGGCGGTAGAAAAGTATCCGTCGCTGCCCTTTCTTTTGTCTGTGGATGACGAAGAGGCGCGAAGGCAGATCGCAGAGGATCTGCGGACTTTGGGCATAGAAGTCTATGAAAGCTTTGAGGAATTTTTCCAGGGGCAAAATGATTATGAGATAGAACATGTGTATTGCGGCAAGGCAGTGGGCTTTCAGGTTGTGCCGTCGCTTTTAGAGGGCAGGGAGCATCTGACAGCATACTCGTTCGGGATCGGCTTTGATTATTCTTTTGAACTGGAGCTGGCGGAAAAATACGGCATGGAGGTCTATGCATTTGACCCAAGCCCTGAGGTAGTAAAAGAGATGGAAAGCAAAAAGCTTCCGGAGAATCTGAGATATTATCCTTACGGTCTTTCCGATGAGGATGCATTAAAGACGTTTTATCTTCCCAGTTCCGGCCTGGATTATTCCGAGCACTTTGCTCCATGGACAAGCAGCGAAAAGATACAGATGCAGGTTCACAGGCTATCGACATTGATGGAGCGATTCGGGCACAGCAGGCTTGATTTGCTGAAAATGGATGTGGAGGGTTCGGAGTTTATGGCGCTGCCGGATATCCTGGAGAGCGGGCTTGAATTCGATCAGCTCTGTATAGAGACGCATACCCGTATTTTCCCTGACAGTGTGGAGAAAATGAGAGGGGTAAAGAAGCTTTTGAACGATCATGGATATCTGCTGGTAAGCAATGGCAGACAGGAACAGACGTATATCAGTAAAAGAGCAGGCAGAGGTGGAGGATATGGAACAGGCACAGGAGATCATTAGGGGAATACAGCGCGGATTATTACAGTGGTATGATTTTAAGCCGGACAGCATGATACTCTATACAGGAAGTGAAGAGGATGCCATAGCAGAGATGTTAAGGGAACGTGCGGAAGCGCTGGTCTGTGTATCCTGCAGGACGGCAGGAGAGGAGAACTTTCGGCAGAGCTATGGAGAGCGCTTCGACTACATCGTATCCGTGGCGGCGTTAGAGAGGCAGCTTCGTCCGGAGCGGATACTGGCAGGTTTCCGGAACTTGTTAAAGGCAGACGGGAAGCTGCTCCTTGGCATGAACAACCGCCTTGGCATAAGGTATTTCTGCGGGGACAGGGATCCGTATACACAGCGGAGCTTTGACGGCGTGGAAGGTTATCGCAGGGCATACGTAAAGAAAGAGGATACGTTCCAGGGACGGATGTATAGTCAGGCTGAATTAAAGGCAATGCTTCAAAGTGCAGGCTGGGAGGAGTGCCGTTTCTATTCTGTCCTTTCGGAGCTGGAGAATCCGGCGCTGATCTATGCCGAAGATTTTCTGCCGAATGAGGATCTGTCAGTCAGGTTGTTCCCGACATACCATTATCCCAATTCCGTATTCTTAGAGGAGGAGTGTCTGTATACGGATCTGGCTGCGAACGGGATGTTCCATCAGACGGCAAACGCGTATCTCATAGAGTGTGCGCCGGACGGTCAGTTCTCTGACATCAGTCATGTGACATGCTCCATGGAACGCGGCAGGGAGCGGGCGGTTTTTACAGTGATACATAACTCCGGGATCGTAGAAAAGCGTGCGGCGTATCCGGAGGGGCAGGCACGTCTGGAAAAAATGGCTGGATACAGGGAAGACTTGAAGGCGCATGGCATTCCGACGGTGGAAGCGCAGATGAAAAACGACGCTTATGTCATGCCATATATGAAGGGCGAGACGGGACATGCGTATTTGAAGCGATTGCTGTTGGAGGATGTGGATGCGTTTTTGCAGAAACTCGATCAGTTCCGTGACCTGATCCTACAGTCGTCTGAGATCGTGAAAGAGGACTGCGGGGACGGAGAGGGTGCGATCCTGCGCCGCGGATATGTGGATCTGGTCCCGCTGAACAGCTTTTATCAGGACGGTACGTTTGTATTTTACGATCAAGAGTTCTGTGAGGAGGATTATCCGGCAAATGTGATCATCACGCGCATGATCGCGACACTATATGCCGGAAGCTTTGAACTTTTGAAAAGGCTGCCGATGGAAACGTTGTTTGAGCGGTATAACCTGACGAAGAAGCTGGATCATTTCTGGAGGATGGAATGGGACTTCTTGGCGGACCTGCGGAATGAGAGGGAACTGCGCAAGTATCATAATGCCTGTCAGCGAAACGGAGAGATCATACATTCCAACCGCCAGCGGATGAATTATTCGCAGGAGGATTATCAGCGGCTGTTTATCGACATTTTCCGGAATGCGGATACCCGCAGGCTGATCTTATTCGGTTCCGGGGCTTTCGCCAGAAGATTTCTTGAACTGTACGGACAGGATTATCCGGTATATGCGGTTATAGACAACAGCCGGGAGAAATGGGGGCAGGAGCTTAAGGGGATCGTGGTACAGTCCCCTGACATTCTGCGTGATCTTGCATCGGGGGAATATAAGGTTCTGATCTGCATTAAAAATTATCTGTCAGTGATGAAGCAGCTGGATGAGCTGGGCGTGACAGAGTATAGTATCTTTGATCCGCATAAGAGCTATCCAAGGAAACGCAGGCCGATCGCAGTGTCAGGCGTGCCGGAAGGGAAACAGGCTGTGGAAAAGAAGAAATACCATGTGGGTTACATTGCCGGTGTGTTCGACCTGTTCCATGTGGGGCATCTGAATATGTTCAAGCGTGCGAAAGAACAATGCGACTATCTGATCGTCGGTGTCGTGACGGATGAAGGAGTACGGAAGTTTAAAGAGACAGAGCCCTTTGTTCCGTATGAGGAGCGTGTGGAGATGGTACGATCTTGCAGGTATGTAGATGAGGTGGCAGAAATCCCGTTGAATTTCGGCGGTACAAGCGATGCATGGCGTCTGCACCATTTCGACTGCCAGTTTTCCGGCAGTGACTACGCGGATCATCCCGATTGGCTGGCAGAAAAAGAGTTTCTGGAGAAGCACGGAGCGGAGATGGTGTTCTTTCCCTATACGGAGGGGACAAGTTCTACGAAGCTGAAGACGATGATTGAGAAAAAGTTATTATAAGAATTTAAATGGCGGAGGATAAGCGATTGGATATGATAGTTTCCCCTCGTGGGATTGTAGACATCGAACGTCCGGGGCAGGGAGTCCTAGATCTGTCCCAGGCGGGATTTGGTCAGGCGCTGCTTGACTTTGCAATGTTTTGTTCGGATCATGAGTTAGAGTGTGTGGGGAAGCAAAAGAAGAAAGAAACTTCCCCAAAGCGGCTGTGGGTTTCCGAACATCCGGAAAATTTATATGACAAGGCAAGACCGGTACTGGATCGGTGCGTCCGGGAAGGGCTGTCTCTGCCCGTGGCTCGTGCGCCTTATCTGTGCAGGGACACAAAGCGGGAAGATCTAAGGAAGCTGATGGTAGGGCTGACGGAGGAATGTATCCGGATCTGCGGGAGGACCGGCTGTACTGCGCTGATCGTCAGGCCGCTGTTTTCCGGCGTAAAGCCGGGGGATGAGTGGGAGGTAAACAGAAAGTATTACCTTCATTTTCTGGAACTTGCCAGAGAGAACCAGGTGACAATTTTGTTGGAAAATCAGTGCAGGGACATGAACGGCCATCTGGTACAGGGCGTCTGTGCAGACGGCAGGGAAGCGGCTAGTTGGGTTGACCGGCTGAACGAAGAGGCAGGAGAGGAGCGGTTTGGATTCTGCATAGACACAGGGGCGTGCAGCCTGTGCGGGCAGGATATGCAGGAGTTTGCTCTTTCGCTGGGGAAGCGCACCAAGGCTGTGATCCTGCGTGAATGTGACGGACACACAGAATGCAGCAGGCTGCCGTTCACCTGCGCCGCCGGGGGACAGGCCTTGACGGATTGGCTTGGGCTGATCCGGGGATTGCGGGAGACCGGATTTGACGGACGGCTGATCCTGGATTTTTCGGATACCGCCGGAGCCTTTTCACCGATCCTGCGCCCGGGGCTTGTGAAGCTTGCCAGGTCGACGGTGGAATATTTCGGCTGGCAGATCGGGCTTGAGAATCTGTTGAAAAAGTATCCGTCCATCGTTCTTTTCGGCGCGGGCAATATGTGCCGGAACTATATGAAATGCTATGGAGAAAAGTATCCGCCGTTGTTTACCTGCGACAATAACCAGACCCTTTGGGGAACTTTGTTTTGCGGTTTGGAAGTAAGGCCGCCCGAGAGTCTTAAGGATCTGCCGAAGGACTGCGTGATATTGATCTGTAATATCTATTATCGGGAGATCGAACGGCAGCTTCGTGGCATGGGGATCCTGAATCCGATAGAATTTTTCAATGACGAGTATATGCCCGCGTTCTATTTTGACAGGATCGAGCGGGAATGGCAGGAAGGAGTATGATAATAAAATGTTGAACATAGGAGTCCAGACCAAAAACGTCGTCAATGACACGCATCCGGAAGAAGGCTTCGCCATGCTGAAGCGAGCAGGTTTTTCCTGTGCGGATTTCAGTTTGAACAGTTATCTTTCCAACACTTCTCTCTATCAGTCGGAGCGGAATGAATTTTTTGACCGGTCGGTCCGGGAGTTGGAGCGTTACTTCACACCGCATAAACAGGGGGCGGAAGCGTCCGGGATCACGATCAATCAGATGCATATGCCGTATCCTGTGTATGTGCCGAAGGCTGACAGGGAATTGAACGACTATCTATGGAACCAGGTGGCGCAAAAGAGTATGGCTGTATGTGCTTTCTTTGGCTGCCCCTACATCGTGATCCATGGGTTTAAGCTTGCCCGTTTCCTTGGCTCAGAGGAACAGGAATGGCGGGAAACGGCAAGGTTCATAGATTCCATTGCCCCGCTTGCAAAGGAAATGGGGATCACCATATGTATTGAAAATCTGTATGACAGCATAGGCGGGCATCTTGTGGAGGGACCGTGCTGCAATGCCGGGAAGGCAGCAGAGCGCATAGATCAGTTCAATGACAGATACGGGGCGGAGGTTTTGGGATTCTGTTTTGACACAGGCCATGCCAACATCGCGGGGATAGATTTTGAGAGATTTATTACGGCGCTTGGCAGCCGTCTAAAGGTCTTGCATATACATGACAACGACGGCGTATCCGACCTGCACCAGATCCCCTTTACCTTTACAAAGACCAGGGAGAATCTGTCTTCTACCGATTGGGACGGGTTTGTCAGGGGGTTAAAGAAGATCAGATTTGACGGAGTGCTGAGCTTTGAGACGGCTCCGGTGCTGACTGCGTTTCCCAAGCCGATGAAACAGGATGTGCTGGGATTTATTGCCAATATCGGACGGTATCTGGCAGAAGAAAGCTTTTTCGAATAGGATAAGCACGGTGTCATTTATAACTTGCAAATCAAAAAGGTGTAAAGACCTTGATAATCTAATAAAGACTTTACACCTTTGGGTTAGGTTACTTATTTGGTTTCTGATTATGGAAGCTTTTTATCGAATCAGCACCGTCTTCCCTTCAAATGCAAATCCATACTTCCGAATCCGTTCGGGCGCGATACCTTTTGCCTCCAGAGAAGCAGAATATCGCATCCGGTCAATCTGATTCAGCGCTTCCTGCGCTGTGTCTATAAGGGTCTCCTCGTCATCAGGATCATGAACTTTGAATTCCAGGATGATTGCATGATCCGTATCGTGCAATGGTTCCAGTATCACATCATATCTGCCGAAGCCGCTTTCCCGGTTGGAGTTTATAGAATACCGATCGGCAAGATCTACCGTCAGCCCAAGAATAAAACCATGATAAAAACGTTCCGGTTCTGCCTTTTCGGAGGGGTGCTTCCCGGTATCAAAATAACTGAAGGTTGCAAGTGCGACTTGGTTCATATAAGCGTTCATAGCTTTTTTATCATCCGTCAAAAGCGCTTTGATAAAGTTGTTGTAAGCAGGTGTGAATTCCATGAACCAATCTTCGACCATCCGTTCAAACATCAGTGTTACTTCATAGTTTGTCAGCACGAGTTCATAGGTTTCACGTCCTCTTCTGTCTATATGAAGCTGCTTCACGCGCAGATAACCAGTTGCGAGCAGTAGACTCCAGATGGCATTTTCCCGGTATTCCAATTGATTGAAGATGATCTGTTCGTCAATCTGTGTACAGAGAGATTTGCCGGATAAAAGGTCTTCCATGATTATTTTTGAATCTGCGCTTCCTTCGCGGATCAACTTCTCGATCAGACTGTTACTGCTGGTATTCGCCCAATATGATGAGAATTTTTTGAATTTCAGAAAATTTATAATTGACCATGGATTGTAAATATCTGTTTTTTGACCGAATGTAAACCCATCATACCAGTCCTTTACCTTGTCTTTGCTGTCAGATAAGCCATAATCATCCAGAGCATCCCATACCTCTTGCTGCGTAAATCCGAAACAGTCTGCATACAGATCAGAGGTAGTTGTGATCACAGTAGGATTATTAAGGTCAGAAAAGATGGACTCCTTACTGATCCTTGTGATTCCTGTCATGATAGCTCTTTCGAGAAAAGGATTAGTCTTGAAGGTTGCATTGAACAGATTCCTGATGAAAGAGACAGTCTCATCCCAGTATCCATGCACATAAGCCTCCTGCATAGGAGTATCATACTCGTCCAGGAGAATGATGACTTTCTTCTTGTAAAAGCGCATCAGGTAACCGGATAACATGTTCAGTGATTCAGATGCCAGATAGTCTTCCATATCAGCAGAAACCTTTTGGTACAGCTTTTTTTCATTATCATTTAACAGGGCACCGTCTAACAGAAAATCATACCGGTTATATAGATTTGTAATGGTTTGACAAAGCTTTTGTCTTGTATTTAGAAAAGAAGTTTCTTTTACATTGGCAAAGCTTAAGAAAATTACAGGATAAGTTCCCTGCAATTCGCGGTATTCTCTTTCTTCCCAGATAGCAAGGTTCTGAAACAGATCACTTCGGTTGGCGTGATCAACAGAGAAGAAATATTCTATCATGCTCATATTCAGTGTCTTGCCAAAGCGTCTGGGACGGGTGATCAGAGTAACGATATCATCATTCTCCCACCATTCTTTGATAAAGCTTGTCTTGTCAATGTAGAAGTTGTCTTTTATGATTAATTGACCGAAATCTTGATGACCGATACCGATTGTTCTTGACATAGACACACCTCCCAAACTTTTCTAGTGCAGAATTCACCGTTATTTATGCAATGCTGTACTGGTATCTTATCATTATTTTATTGGGAATTCAATATTGAATCCCCCTTCCGGAATTGCTATACTGTCAGTATAGCATGGATGATCTGTAAATTAAAGGGGAAGGAATATCATGGAGAGAAAGAATAGAGTTGTGACAGGGAATTATCTGAATAGTACAGATGAATTAACTGCATATACAGAAGTTTACAAAAGCCCGTACTTTGTGGACAAATCAGAGGTACTTAATGAGATCATACCGAGAATAGGAACCACTGAAAAATACATCTGTATCACAAGACCGCGGCGTTTATGAATCTTTCCAATAAGGACGAGATCTTCTCAGCAATGACGGTCTATGGTTTTTTGAGCTTTGAGAAGGGATGTGTCAGAATTCCGAACCGGGAATTGATGGAACGATTCGACCATATACTGCGTAAGAGATTCCTATCGTGTTGAGCGGGAAGATAAGGCGGGAACAGGGTATGTAGATTTTATATTCTATCCGGAGATGGACCGGAGGGCGGATGGGATCATTCTGGAATTAAGAGTGGATCATTCGGTTGACGAGGCGATCCGGCAGATGAAAGAGAAGCGGTATGCTTTGAAATTCGAAAGTCAGATCGGAGGGAAACCCCGATATACGGGGCGAGTCCTGGGAGTTGGAATTGCTTATGATAGAAAGACCAAGAAGCATAAATGTAAGATTGAAGTACTGCGGGATGCTCTGACGAATCGTTGTTGATCGTGGAATGCCATGACAGAAATGATTTTCAGATACAACCCAGAAAGTGAGGACAATATTGAAAATGAGTAAAACCTTATATGTAACGGATCTTGACGGCACGCTGCTGAATAAGCAGGAGCGGATCCATCCGGAAAGCATCCGGATCATCAACCATCTGATCGAACAGGGAATGGCATTCACCTACGCGACGGCAAGATCGCTCTCATCTGCATCCATCGTTACACAGGGATTGTCGGCAAATATTCCGGTGATCGTATACAACGGAGCTTTCATTCTCAATCCCGCCACCGGGGAGATATTATCCAAGGAAAGCTTCCGTCCGGAAGAGATGCGGCGGGTGACGGACGTCCTGAACCAGATTGGCATCAGTCCCCTGGTCTATTCTTTTGTGGAAGGGGCGGAGAAGGTATCATGGATCGTATCCAGGGAGAATGAAGGGATCCGCAGATATCTGGATAGTCGGAAAGGGGACAGGCGGCTTCGCCCTGTCACGTCCGAGGAGGAATTATACCAGGGCGATATGTTTTATTTTACCTGTATCGGGGAACAGCAGGATATGAAGCCGGTGTATGACATCTTCTCGAAAGACGCAAGATTCCGCTGTACCCTTCAGCAGGAGCTCTACAGGCCGGAGTATTGGTGTGAGATCATGCCGGCAAAGGCTACGAAGGCAGAGGCGATCCGGAAGCTTAAGGAGATCTGGGGATGTGGCCGAGTGGTGTCTTTTGGAGATGCGATCAATGACATTCCGATGTTCGAGATATCGGATGAATGCTATGCCGTAGAGAATGCGGTGGAAGAGCTGAAGGCGATTGCCGACGGCGTGATAGAGAGCAACGAAGAGAATGGTGTTGCAAAGTGGCTTGAGAGAGCAGGCTGCGTTGATTTTCATTGACGGTGCAGCCGCATCGCCGGATTCAGACACAATTCATTCCCGTCATCTGCACGCCCCGCTTAGCGGGAGATTTGCACCGAATTCGGTCATCGCAGCCTGCTGCGCCTCCCATATTCAGCACAAATCTTCTGTTAAGCGGACAACACATCTGACGGAGAGCAATTTTCAAACACGCTCTAACAAGTAGCTCCCCCAACCACGTTTTTCTCAAGAATCTGTTTCTTGTCGATCGTATGATTCAAAAGTCTATCCTGTACATGATCGAAGCCAAGTCTTGCCACCGTATCTGCAAGGCGTTCGCCGGAGATCCCTTCATCACGGAAGAACAGGATCACCCGTTCTACCACGTCGATCACTTCCTCTTCTGTAGTGAAAATCTTATCCAGTACCCGTCCTTCGGCGGCTTTCTTGCCCCATCGCCCGCCTATGTAGACTTTGTAGCCGACCAGGGATTCCGTTACCGCGCCGAATGGACACTTATCAATACAGCGTCCGCAATGATTACACTGCTTTTGATCGATCCGAAGCTTTCCGTCTGTTACGTCTGCGATTTTGATCGGACAGCTGTTCTGAACCTGACAGTTCTTACAGCCCTTGCATTTGGACAGATCGACCTTTGGCAGCCGCTGGCCGACGATGCCCAGATCATTGAGATCCGGTTTTACACAGTTATTGGGACATCCGCCTACCGCGATCTTGAATTTATGCGGCAGGGATACTTCGTGGTAACCTGTATAATACAGGTTATGCAGCTTCTCGGACAGTGCAAATGTGTCGATCAGGCCGTACTGGCAGGTGGTACCCTTACAAGATACCACCGGGCGTACCTTAGAGCCGGTGCCGCCGGTCTTAAGCCCGGCTTCCTCAAGGAAGGCAAAGAGTGGTTCCAGGTTATCGTAATTTACACCCTGGATCTCAAGGGTCAGGCGGGTGGTCATGGTCACTTCGCCGGAGCCGAATCTTTCCGCTGCTTTGGCGACCTTGATCTGTTCCTCGGAGCTAAGTTTACCGTTCCGGGTGATCACACGAACGTTGAATACATCGTCATATCGTTTATCCTGCAGGCATCCGAGCCCTTTTACACGCCTGATCTCTTCCGGAGGGAGCTTCTTGCCGTTTCTTGGCACCTTTACTTCATTGAAGAACGCGCCGCCTTCCAGTACCTTTGTATTGGTGTAGCCGCAGGCTTTCAGGCGGTTCTGCAGGAAATATCCTCTTTTGCCCTTCGCACATACAAGCAGGAGCTTTACATCCTTTTCGATGCCCTCGATCGGACCGTTGACTGCGGCAAGATCGATCCAGCGGGCATTCGGGATAGCCGGAGCAGGCTGGACATCCAGCACAGTATATCCCTTGGCGGCGCCTGCGGCATATTCTGCAGGACTCATGGAATCAAGAGATCCGCCGATCTTATTTTCCAGGATATAACATGCGGTGACGAACGGATGGATCGCAGTGGAGAATGGAGGGGCATAGGCGAGATCCATCGTATCAAAATCGTCTAATTTCATGCCCTGGGAGGTACCCACGACGGCAATGTCCGTGATCTTGTCTACGGCGCCCGTACCCAGTACCTGCAGTCCCAACAGCTTTTGCGTGGCAGTCTCCGCGGTGAGCTTGATGACAAAGGAAGAGGCGCCCGGGTAGTAATGTGCCTTATCGTCGACGACACAGATGACAGAGGTGGTTTCATACCCTGCCGCTTCTGCCTGTGCCTCGGTAAGCCCGGTACGGCCTGCGTTCAGAGTCGGCAGAAGCCTTACGACGCCGGTTCCGAGGCATCCGCCGTATCCATTTCCCATATTGTTAAGAGACTTTGCCAGGGCGCGCGCCGCAAGGTTGGCGGTGGAACCCATGGCGGACCACTGCGGCTGTCCGGTCAGTGCGTTCTTTACCATGGCACAGTCGCCGGCGGCATAGACATCCGGAAGGTTAGTCTGCATCTGTGCATTTGTCAGGATGGTTCCCTTAAACATCTCAAGACCGGAATCGTTAAGGAAAGCGGTAGCAGGACGGACGCCGATCGCCATGATCACAAGATCCGCGGCAAAGGTTCCGTTATCGGTCACTACACGTTCGGCGCACTTGCCGCCTTCGATTCCCTTGAGGGTGGTAGAGGTATGCACGCGCATACCGGCTCTCTTGAGCTGCCGTTTTGCATAGTCAGCCATCTCTGCATCAAATGCATTGGGCATGATCTGGGGAGCGGCGTCGATGACCGTTACTTCCATGCCAAGCGCCATCAGGTTCTCCGCCACTTCAAGACCGATGAATCCGGCGCCGCAGACCACCGCCTTACGGCACTTCTGTTCTTGGGCGTAGGCGCGTGCATTCACGGCGTCGTCAGGGGTGCGTATGCAGAAGACTCCCGGAAGCGAGGTCCCGTCTACCGGCGGTATAAAAGGCACTGCACCGGTTGCGATGATGAGCTTGTCATAAGTCTCTTCGAAGGATCCGCCAGAGGATCTCTTTAAAGAAACGGTCTTACGGTCAGCGTCAATGCCGGTGGCTTCACAGCCCGTGAATACCTCTGCGCCGGTGAGCCCGAAATACCGCGCCGGTGTATTGACGATCAGGCTTTCTCGGTTTGGGATATCGCCTCCGATATAGTAAGGGAGCCCGCATCCGGCGTAAGAGATGTCTTCGCCTTTGGTGTAGACCTTGACGTCTGCACTGCGGTCGCAGCGTTTCAGCTTTGCAGCGGCTTTGGTGCCGGCGGCGACGCCGCCAAGAATTACGTATTTCATGAAATCAGTTCTCCTTTCATTTTCATCCATTGGGTCTTTTCTTAATATTATAATACTTGTGATCTGTAAAGAAAACTTGTAAAACAGAAATTTAAAATTTTCTAAAAATAAGACCACAAAAGACCAAAGGGAATGCGTCAAACTGGTAAAATACTAAGAAATCTAAAAATTGTACTAATTTAAGTCCTGGGAAATCTTTGTTATCCTCTTTACAAGTCAAGAGACACTACAAAGTGTAGTGTAAAACAAGAAAAGACCGGAAGGAAGAGAGGAAAGAGAGATGAATAATAATTCTATGAAGGACGGAAAGCTTTCCGTTAGTACCAGGATCTCTTATGCAGGCGGAGATGTGGCATGTAATGTTATCTTCGGCATGATCGGCACACTGCTCACACTTTTTTATACGGATTATGTAGGGATTAATCCGGCGACCATCGGTATGGTCATGTTGATCTCCAGGCTGTTTGACGGAGTTTCGGATCTGGTCATGGGAATGATCGTGGAACGAACCAATTCAAAATGGGGCTCATGTGCAGTATGAAAGAGCGTTCGCTGTATTACAGATATCTTGACAGCCTGGAAGACGGGAAGACCTCGCGGGCGGTGCTTCTGGATGAAGAGGGCAGGATCGTTTCTCTGAGAAGTACAGAGGGAGTTGGCAGGAGTTTTCATGATCTGGAAGAGAAAGAGGGTTTAGGCAGGGAGATCATCAGGGTACAATATCAGACAGACTTTTCCGGCTACTCGTTTCATCTGGAGCGGGAGAAAAGTGAGATCCTGGCGGATCTAAGCGCGGTACGATCCTTTCTCGCGGTCATCCTCCTGGTTGTTCTTTCCATCGCCGTGCTCCTGATGCTCTTGATCACCAGAGCGATGTACCGGCCTTTGAAGAATCTGACAGAGGCTATGGAGCTGGTGAGCGGAGGCGAGCTCGGACAGAGAGCCGAGGTTGTCACCAGGGACGAGATCGGCAGGCTGTCGGTAGAATTTAACGAGATGTTGGATCACATCGAGAGCCTGATCGGACAGGTTGTGCAAGAGGAGATGCTGAAAAAGGATGCGGAGCTAGAAGCCCTGCAATATCAGATCACTCCGCATTTTCTGTATAATACGCTTAATTCCATCAAATATGCCGCGCTTTTGAAGGGGGAGGCTAAGATCGGCGGCTTGCTTGAAGACTTTATCGAGCTTCTCCAGGCGAGCGTCAATAAGAAAGGGAAATTCGTTACCGTAGCGGAGGAAATACATTTTGTAAGAAATTACATGAACCTGCAGCAGATCCGGTATGAAGAGGAGATCGAGGTAGAATACCGGATCCCGCAGGAGATGAAGGGGTGTTTCCTTCCAAGGCTGATGCTCCAGCCCCTTGTGGAGAATGCCCTCTTGCACGGACTGGACCTCAAGAGAGGGCAGAACCGTATCAGCATCGGCGGAGAGGTGAAAGAGGGGCGCCTGGCCTTGTGGGTACAGGATAATGGAAGAGGCATGTCCGAAGAACAGATCCGGCAGCTTTTTTTGGGCAGCGGGAAGAAGGAAAGAGGCTTATCCGGCATTGGCGTGGCGAATGTCAGGGAGAGGCTGAAGCTTTATTACGGTGAGTGCGCAGGAGTCACCTGTGTGAGCGGTGAAGAGGGGACGCGGATCGCGATGTTCCTTCCGGCTTACAAGGAGCAGGATCGGTATGCGCTCTAAAGTGTGTCTGAAAATGGTGTTCCGGCAGATGGGCAGCTCATTTCGCGGGATATTTGTGTCAAAAAGGAGAAGAGATATGATTAGAACGGTAATCGTGGATGATGATTTCCTTGTACGGAGCTATCTGAAGCAGCTTGGGGCATGGGAACGGGCGGATTATCAGATCGCGGCGGATGCAAGAGACGGCGAGGAGGCATTGAACATCATAGAGAAGCTTGGACCGGATGTGGTGGTGACGGATATCTCCATGCCTCTGATGGACGGGATTGAGCTGATACGCCGGATCAGAGAACAGAACCAGGCGGTATACATCATCGTTCTCAGCTGTCATGATGATTTTGAGTATGTGAAGGAAGCCATGAAGCTTGGCGCCGACGAGTATGTGCTTAAGAATTCGCTGAACGAGGAGAGCCTGTATGAGATCCTGACCCATACGGCGAAGCTTCTCGCAGACAGGAAAGAGAAGTTCCTGGAAAATGATGAGGCAAAGCGGCTGATGGAGATGGGAAGGCAGTCGCTGAAATATCATTTCTTCAATGGGCTTCTTGCCGGCAGCTTTTGCTCCGAAGAGCGTGAGGCAAGAAGGAATGAGGCAGGGATCCGGGCGAAATATATCAACAGTGCGGTGATCAGCCTGTCTGTCCTTAAGTGGGGCGCGCTTAAGTATCGGTGCAGCGAGTTAGAGCTTGAACAGTATGGCCAGAGATTCTTAAGAAAGCTGATAAGGCAGTTGGAACGAAGAGCCGGGGAGACGGCGGGCTCTTCGGAGGATACCGGAAGAGACTATGCAGAATGTGTGTATCTGGGGGAAGGGATCTTCTGCTGCTTTCTGGATATGTCGGATCTTCACAGGGACAGCCTGATGAAGCAGAGGCTGACCGGTATCGCCACAACCTGCTTCCGGTGCTGTATGGATGAGGAATATGTATTTGGCGTAGGGGTAAGCAGTGTCTGTTTTGGGGAAGAAGGAATCCGCCATGCCTATCAGCAGGCAAGGGAGATGATCAAGCTTAACTTCTATGAAGAAGCAGGGATCCTCTATTATGGGGACAGCCCGGAGATTGGGAAGGTTCTTCCCCAGGAGGCGCAGGAGCTTTCCGACCGGGCGGCGGAATTCGTGAAGTGCTGTCAGTATGAAGCGATGGAGGAGGGATTCCGGAAGGTTTCCCGGATCTGCAGGCAGCAGCATACGGATCCCCGGCTGATCCTTCACTGGCTGAAATCAATGGACGAGCGGCTTGGGATCGGACGGACGCAGGAGGAATATGCTGGGATCACAGACGCCGGGCAATTGATGGAGGTCTGTGAAGACTACAGGCGGAGGCTGTTTGCGAAGCAGCAAAGAGAGATCCCGGAACATGTGGGAGCATCTGTCCGGCGTGCCGTAGATTATGTGCATGCACATTATAAGGAACAGATCGGGCTTCCGGAAGCGGCGGAGACGGCAGGACTGAATCCGGCGTATTTAAGTTTCCTGTTCAAGCAGGAGATGGGAGTCGGGTTCTCTGCATACCTGCTTGAACTTCGGATGGAATATGCGAAAGCATTGCTTTGCAATACGAACGATAAGATCAAGACCGTGGCAAGCCGGGCGGGCTTCAATGATTATCACTATTTCTCCAAGGCGTTCAAGAAGATGAACGGGTGCAGCCCGGTGGAATACAGAAAGTATCCTCATAACGGTAAGACGTAAGAATCCGGGAGGGATTGTCTGTTTCTAAAAATAAGACACAAAAAGGGGAAAGTATTTTTGTAAGAAATATGGAGAACAACAAATCTAAAAAAAATCTTGTTTTTTTTCCGTTTTGAATATGGTATATTTTTAACAGAGAAAAGATTTGAGACAGAGAAAGGAGAGTCAAGGATGTTTGATAAGAAAAAAGTAAAGCTTGGAATTGCGCCCATTGCATGGACGAATGACGATCTGCCGGATCTGGGAGGAGAGAACACGTTTGAACAGTGTGTCAGCGAGATGGCGCTTGCCGGATTTACAGGATCAGAGGTGGGAAATAAGTACCCGAAGGATCCGGAAGTCCTCAGGAAGGCTCTGGAACTGAGAGGGATCGAGATATGCAATCAGTGGTTTTCATCCTTCCTGATCACGAAGCCGTTCGAAGAGGTAGAGAAGGAATTCCGGGCACAGCTTACATTCTTGAAGGCGATGGGGGCGAAGGTCATCGGTGCTTCCGAGCAGAGCCACAGTGTGCAGGGGCAGCAGGATACTCCGATCTTCGGGCATAAGTACGTGATGAATGACGAAGAGTGGAAGACCTTCTGCGACGGCATGAACCGTCTTGGAAAGATTGCGAAGGAGGAGTATGGGATTGCCCTTACGTTCCATCATCATATGGGAACCGTAGTGCAGGATCCTGACGAAGTGGAGCGTATGATGGAGAACACAGATCCGGAATATGTAAGCCTTTTGTTTGATACGGGACATTTTACATACTGCGGTGCAGACCCGCTTGAGATGGTGACGAAGTATGTAGACAGGATCAAGCATGTACATCTGAAGGATATCCGCAGGGAGGTTGTGGACAAGGTTAAGGCAGAGGATCTAAGCTTCCTTGAAGGTGTAAGGATGGGTACGTTTACGGTGCCGGGAGACGGATGCATTGATTTTGACCCGATCTTTAAGGTGTTGGAAGACCACGGCTATGAAGGATATATGCTGGTGGAGGCAGAGCAGGATCCGGCGAAGGCGAATCCGCTGGAATATGCGGTCAAGGCAAGGAAGTTTATTGCAGAGAAGACAGGATTATAATTATAGAATAGGATCAGGAAATGTTACATAAGCAGAAAGGAGATCAGAAGATTATGGTTACAGTAGGAATTATCGGAGCAGGAAGGATCGGAAGAGTTCACGTGGAGAGTATCTGCACGAAGGTGGGCAATGCGAAGATCAAGGCGCTTGCAGATCCGTTCATGAATGAGGAGACGGATCTCTGGGCGAAGAAGATGGGCGTGGAGATTACAACGAAGGATTACAAGGAGATCCTTGCAGATCCTGAGATCGACGCAGTGCTGATCTGTTCTTCTACCGATACGCATTCGCCGATTTCCGTTGAGGCGATCCAGGCAGGAAAGCATGTATTCTGCGAGAAGCCCATCGACCACGATGTGGCGAAGATCAAAGAGGTCATTGATGCACTTGCGAAGAATCCGGTGAAGTACCAGGTAGGCTTCAACCGCAGGTTCGACCACAACTTTGAGGCGGTAAGAGACGCCGTAGCGGCAGGTAAGATCGGTGATACACATATCATCAAGATAACCTCCAGAGATCCGGAGCCGCCGTGCGCAGATTATGTAAAGGTATCCGGAGGAATGTTCCTGGATATGACGATCCATGATTTTGACATGGTACGTTTCCTCGCAGGCTGCAATGCGGCAGAAGTCTATGTAGAGGCGGCTGTCCTGGTGGATCCGGCGATCGGAGAAGCAGGAGACGTGGATACGGCAGTTATCACCCTGAAGATGGAGAACGGCGCGATCGCAGTGATCGACAACTCCAGACAGGCAGTGTACGGATACGACCAGAGAGCCGAAGTATTTGGTTCTAAGGGAATGGTTGCGACGGGCAATGATACGGCGAGCGCCGCAGTCATCAGCAATGTGGACGGCGTGACCGGCGAGAAGCCGCTTCACTTCTTCCTGGAGCGCTATATGGATGCGTATGCGAAGGAGATCAAGTGCTTTATCGAGGCGATCGAGAATGATACGGAGACACCGCTTGGCGTAGATGACGGACTGCAGCCGGTATTGATGGGGCTTGCGGCGAAGAAGTCTCTGGAAGAGCATCGTCCGGTGAAGATTGCGGAAGTTGCGGTATAGATCTTGAGAATATTGTGAAAGAATGATAAAAGACTGTTGCAAAATGATCGCGCTAACGTTTGCCTCCATGCAGGGCGGCGTTATCCAATCTTGCAGCAGTCTTTAAGGTATTTTCGGAGTTTCTATTTACGGAGCTTCTTTCGGCAGAAAGAGGTTCCTTAAGTACAGATCAGTCTGAGGAGGAAATAAGATGGCTGTAACCTTGCAACAGATAGCGGAAGCTGCCGGAGTGTCCAGGGGAACGGTGGACAGGGCTTTGAATAATCGGGGAAGGATCAATGCAGAGGTTGCGGATAAGATCCGGCGTATCGCGGATGAGATGGGCTATCAGCCGAACCGGGCGGGGAGAGCGCTTGCGATGGCGAAGCGGTCGATCACCATCGGCGTGCTCATCCAGGCGGCGGACACCCCGTTTATGGAGAAGGTCATAGAAGGCGCCGAAGATGCCAAGGCAGAGGTAGAGCGGCTTGGAGCAGAGGTGATCATCCGCAGGATGGAGGAGTTTGACGCCAAAAAGGCGGTTGAAGCGATGCACGAGCTAAGGAAGGCAGGATGTAATGGGATCGCGTTGGTGCCGGTAGATGATGAGAGGCTCAAGGAGACGGTCAATGAGTCTGTGGATGACAACATACCGGTGATCACATTTAACTCGGATATCGAGGAATCTAAAAGGCTCTGCTTCGTGGGACAGGATACCTGGCAGAGCGGAAGAGTGGCGGCAGGCCTGATGGCAGATATCTTACCGGCGGACGGGAAGGTCCTGGTCATATCGGGATATCCCACCAGCTACGGGCATAAGAACCGGACGAACGGATTCCTTAAGGAATTTGCGGCGCTGCGGGAAGATATCCGAGTGTTGGATGTGCAGTATGACTTTGATGACGACCAGATGGCAGAGATGATCACGAAGGGGATGCTTAAGGAATATGAAGATCTGACGGGCATCTATCTTGCGGCATCCGGCGTAGAGGGAGTCTGCAGGGCGTTGGAAGAGTTGGGGATGGAGGATAAGGTGAAGGTGATCTCCAATGACCTGACGGCGCGGAATATGAAGTATCTGGAGGAAGGAAAGATCCGTTTCCTCATCGGGCAGGATGGTTACAGGCAGGGGTATGAGCCGGTCATGCTGCTGTTCGAGAAGCTTTTTGACGGGAAAGAGCCTGAGAAAGAATTCGCTTATACGGAGATTGTGATCAAGACCAGGTACAATATAGAACGTGTCTGAAAAGACAGATACGGATGAAACTGGCATAATGAACAAAAATGTTTTGTGAAATTTGTGTAATATACATATTGCGTTCACGTGAACGCAATGTTAAAATAGCTATATCAAGTAACAGAAAACCATATTACAAAATAAGAAAGGCGGCAGGCAAGATGTTAAGAGTAGGAGTTATCGGATGCGGTGGAATGGGAAGAGACCATATCAAGAGGATCACAGAGAGGATCCAGGGAGCCGAGGTTGTGGCAGTATCGGACGTATTTGAAGAGGGTGCGAAGAAAGCGGCGGAGATTGCCGGGGGAGCGAAGGTCTATACAGACGGTAAGGCGTTGATCAATGATCCGGACGTGGATGCGGTTCTGGTGGTTTCACCGGGATTTGCACATGTGGACGATCTGTTGGAAGCGATCAAAGCAGGGAAGCGCGTATTCTGTGAGAAACCGCTGTGTACAACAGCAGACGACTGCAAGAAGGTTATGGATGCGGAAGCGGCGTCCGGCAGACATCTGATCCAGTTAGGGTTCATGCGCCGTTATCATAAGGGATATAACCAGATCAAGGATGCGATCGCAACCGGCGAGTATGGCGAGCCGCTGATGATGCATTGTACACATAGGAATCCTGAGGTGGGAACGAACTACAACACGCCGATGGCAGTACATGACACGGTGATCCATGAGATTGACCTCTGCCACTGGCTGGTGGATGACGACTATGAGAGCGTACAGGTGATCATGCCGAAGGTTACGAAATATTCCCACTCTGAACTGAAGGATCCGCAGATCATGCTTATGCGTACGAAGAGCGGTATCTGTATTGATGTGGAGTGTTTTGTAAACTGCAAGTTTGGTTATGATATTAATTGTGAAGTTGTATGTGAGGATGGAGCGCTTAAGATGGGAGCGCCGATGGCTCCGTCGATCCGTAAGAATGCCGCGGCTTCTACAGAGATCACGACAGACTGCTTCGTACTGTTCAAGGATGCATATGATGCAGAGATCCAGAATTGGGTAGACTGCGCGAAGAAGGACGTGATCGAAGGGCCTACCACATGGGACGGCTATCTGGCTGCAGTTACGGCGGACGCGTTGGTAAGGGCACAGGAGACAGGAAATATTGAGAAAGTAGTAACCGTTGAGAAACCGGAATTTTACAAATAGTCAAAGTAGAGTCGATATTTTTTTGAGAGTTGCGTGCTCGTGTACGCAATAAATGAGAAGACGAAAAAGGAGATTACAATTATGAAATTAGGATTTAACGAGGCGACGGCGCTGGAGTGTAAGGGACAATCCCTGATGGCAGATATGGAAGCATGTGAGAAGTATGGGTTTGACTACATAGAGATCAGATTTGACTGTGTGAAGGATTATCTGAAGGAGCATACGTTGGAAGAACTGGCAGAATGGTTCAAGAATCATCATCTGAAGCCATGGGCATATAATACGCTGATCTTCTTCAATCAGAGGGACGAGGCAGGCGTAAAGGAGATTGATGAGGAGACAGACTTCATTATCAAGGTCTGCAAGGCAATTGATATGAAGATGCTGATCACGGTCCCTCAATTTGACGTGAAGGATAAGAGCGTGACTGAGATCAAGGAAGAGGCGGTGGAAAGACTTCGCTATCTGTCTGATAAAGTAGGCTCTGACATCAGGATCTCCCTGGAGTTCTGCGGCGCGCCCAATTGTTCCATTAATCAGTTTGGAACGGCTTACGATGTTGTGAAGGCGGTAGACAGAGAGAATGTGGGAATTACTGTTGATACCTTCCATTTCCATGAGATGTGTTCGAAGATCGAAGATCTTAGGAATGCTGACGGCAAGAAGATCTTCGCGTATCATCTGAATGACTGTGAGGATCTGCCGCTTGGTTCCTGCGGCGACGATAAGAGGCTGTGGCCGGGAGAAGGCGTGGTTGACCATGATGCCATCGCCGGCGCGTTGAAAGAGATTGGATTCGACGGCGTATGTACGATTGAAGAATTCCGTCCGGAATATTATGCGATGTCACATGACGAGAATGTGAAGAAGGCGGCAGAGGTGACAAAAGCATTCGTGGAGAAATATTTTGGGTAAAGGGTCCGTTTCTGTCTCAGAAGAAGGATCTACAGTGCAGATGCAGAAAGCTAAGGAGAAGAAGAAATGTTAGATAAGAATAAAGTTTCACTTGGCATTGCGCCGATCGGATGGACGAACGACGACATGCCGGACCTGGGGAAAGAGAATACATTCGAGCAGACGGTAAGCGAGATGGCGCTTGCAGGATTTACCGGATCAGAGGTGGGCAGCCATTATCCGGCAGATCCCAAGGTGCTGAAAAAGGCGTTGGATCTCAGGGGGATGACGATCTGTAATCAGTGGTTCTCCTCATTTCTGATCAGCAGGCCGTATGAGGAGACCGAGGAAGCATTCCGGAAGCAGTGCGATTTCCTGACCCAAGTAGGAGCAAAATGTATCGGTGTATCCGAGCAGAGCTACAGTATCCAGGGGATGCTCGACCGGCCGATCCAGGAAGGCAAATACGTCATGAATGATGAAGAATGGGATCTGCTTACAGAGGGGCTTAATAAGCTTGGACAGATTGCGAAGGAAAAGGGAATGGTACTGACCTTCCATCATCACATGGGAACGGTTGTGCAGACTGAAGAGGAGATAGATCGTTTCATGGCGTCTGTGGATCCTGAGCTGGTATTCTTGTTGTTTGACAGCGGACATCTGTCCTTCGCGGGGATCGACCCGGAGAAGATCCTGAGAAAATATGTGAACCGTGTGCGCCATGTCCACTTGAAAGATCTAAGAAAGAACGTTGTGGAGCAGTCGCGTAATGAGAAATGGAGCTTCCTTAAGGGAGTGCGTGAGGGCACATTTACCGTACCTGGAGACGGGGACGTGGATTTTGCGCCGATCTTTAAGATCCTTGAGGAAGCAGATTATAAAGGATGGGTGGTCGTAGAGGCGGAGCAGGATCCGGCAAAAGCGAATCCATTCGAGTATGCATTGAAAGCGAGGAAATATATTGCGGAGCATACGGGGTTATAAGATGTCCCGCAGCGAAAAGGAGGGTAAGCAATGAAAATAGCGTTTGACGTAGATGTATTGGCGAAGCAGATGAGCATTAATGATATGGTCCATCAGGTTGCGGACTGGGGTTATAAGTATATCGAACAATCCCCGCATCCGCGTATCAATCCGTTCTATAAGCATCCTCTTTTCTCAAGAGAGTGCGAGGCGGAATACCGCAAGGCTCTTCGGGAGACAGGGGTAGAGATCTCATCCTTTATTGTAGTATACCGTTGGTCCGGCCCGACGGAGGAACAGAGGAAGATTGCAGTGGCAAACTGGAAAAGGATTGTCGAGATCGCGGCGGATATGGGAGTACAGGTGATCAATACCGAGCTTTCCGGCGACCCGAACCAACAGGAGATCTGTAACGGTATGTGGTTCCGCTCTATGGATGAGCTGCTTCCGCTGTTCGAGAAGGAAGGGATCCGTGTGGAGATCCAGTCCCATCCATGGGATTTCTGTGAACTGAATAATGAGACCTGTGATATGGTGAAAAGTTATCGCTCCGATCATTTGAAATATGTCTATTCTTCCCCCCATGGTTTCTTCTATGACAAGGGTGTAGGAGATGTACGCTCGATGCTTAAGTATGCGGGCGACGATCTGAGCCACGTGCTGTTTGCAGATACATTCAACCAGACCAAGGATTGCAGGTATATCTTGAATCCGCCGTGGCTGAACAGTATGGGAAGGGAGGACGTTTCCATTCATCAGCACAATCCGATGGGAGAAGGGGATGTGGATTTTGAAGGGATCTTCGAGACTCTGAGGGAAATGGATTTTGTCAACAGGCAGTTTAAGGCCGGCGGAGACGCGATCTCTTGTGTCTCCATCTTTGGATACCCGGAGCGTATGGATGTGGAGGCTCCGAAAGCAAGAGAGATCATTGAGCGTGAATTGCTGAACCGATAGGAAAAATTATGAAATCAGTAGCAGAATTATTAAATTATAAACAAAAGAATAAGGATATGGATGAGTTTATCAAGGTTCCGGTATCGGAGAAGCTTGCCTATTGCTTCGGAGATCCTGCGCTGACCTTGATGTATACGATGACAACGACACTTTTGATTTATTTCTATACCAATGTGGTCGGCATCTCTGCGGGTTCGGTAGGAATGATCATGTTAGTGTCCCGTGTGTTCGACGGATTCTCAGACGTACTGATGGGAACCATTATCGACCGGACACATTCCAAATACGGGAAATCCAGGATATGGATCCTGCGGCTTGCGGTTCCTTATGCGCTTGCGGCAGTCGTACTCTTCACGATGCCTGGGATGGGACCGACGGGCAAGGTCGTCTATGCATTTGTGACTTATAATATCATGAATACGGTCGTGTACACGGCGATCAGCCAGCCGTTTCATGCGCTTGGATCATTGATGAGCCGCGACAGAAGGGAGCGGGATGTGATCTGTAATATCCGTATGATCCTGTCCATCACGGCAAGTATGATCATCACGGCATTTACACTGCCGTTGATCAATAAGGTGGCAAAGGTGATCCAAAACGAGCAGGCGGCGTGGATCCTGGTTACGGCTGTGTATGCGGTGGTCTCTGTGTTCGTACTGTTGAATACTTATGCGACCTGTACGGAGCGTGTGCAGACCGCACAGAAGAGCAAGGAAGATATCCCGTTTTGGACGGCGCTTCGTGCAACGGTGACGAATCCCTACTTTTTGATCGCACTTGGACTGATGCTGTTCTATACGGTGTATCAGATCATCATCGGTACAGATCTTACCTATTATTGCCAGTATGTGCTGAATGATGTGGATCTTGTCATGCCGTTGTCCGCATCTGAGAAGATCGCGACGATCATCGGAATTGCATTGCTTCCTAGGCTTCTGCCAAGGTTTGGGAAACGGAACATGATCTGTGCGGGATGTGTCCTCGGCGTTGCAGGGCAGCTGCTGTTCCTGATGAATATCACCAGCGTCCCGTTGGGCGTCGTTACCTGTATTATGAGAGGATTTGGTATAGCGCCGTTCTATGGGGTGCAGTATTCACTTCCAAGCGACGCCATCGAATACGGGCAGTGGAAGACCGGGCTTCGGATCGAGGGACTGATGTTCTCGTCCATGAGTATGGGACAGAAGGCGGGCTCCGGATTCACGTCGGCGATCATGGGCGCGATCCTGTCCATGGCGGCATTCGACGGATTGAAGGCAACGGCGGCAGAACAGACGGCAGAGGCGGTGGCAGTGATCAAGGGTTTCTATCTCTATGTGCCGATCGCCATCTGGGCGGTTATGTTCCTGATCGCTTTGTGCTATAAACTTGATAAGAAATATGACCAGATGATGAGAGAGCTTATTGCGCGAGAAAGCGGAACAGGTGAGGATAACGTACAGGCAAGCCCGGACAGCGGGCAGATCAGTCTCACTTCCGGAAAAAATGCGGTTAACATAGCGATCGGACGACTCTATGGAGCAAGCGGGAGGAAGATTGCGGAAGCGCTTGCAAAGGAGTTGGAATGCCGTGTGTATGACCGCCAGATCATCTGTATGCTGGGTGAAAAATTCGGGATGGGATCAACGAATATTGAGAATCTGCAGAGATACCTGGATTCCTACAATGAAGGACGGGCGGTAACCTTCTCGCCTTATTCTATGCCGGGCGCCGGAGTTGCGGAGGATATCATGGATACAAGGATATTCGAAGAACAGAGCAGACTCATCCGGAAGCTTGCGAAGAAGGCTCCGGGAATCTTCCTGGGACGGTGTGCGAACTATGTACTGGCAGATCTTCCCCACACTTATTCTTTCTTTATCTATGCGGAGGATGAATACAGGGAGAGAGAGGGCAAGGCATATTATGGAGGAGAGACGATCGAGAAGCTGAAAGCACGTGATGAGAAGAGGAATGAATACTATCTGCGGTATACAGGGGCGCAAAGAGACGATCCGAAGAGTTATGATCTGGTGATCAATGTCGGAAAGACAGGTGTTGACGGCGCGGTGCGTATTATCTTAGATTATGTTGGGAACAAGGAAAAGTGAAAGAGTGCGCGGCATTATTTTGTTGATCGAAGATACAGCCAGGGAGGGATACAAGTCTCCCTGGCTGTGTTTGAGGAGCTTCTTGTAAAGAATCTCCCCGGTATCGGAAAGATCGTCATAAGGATTTACCAGCTTCAGCCTTAGCAGATTCAGCTTCAGCCTTAGCGGTTTCTACTTCTGCTTTGGCAGCGTTTATCCTCGCTTCCACTTCTTTTTGAACAGATTTCAGGATTTGATAACTACCAAAGTCATCAGATCGTAATTTTCTTTGGAGACTGCGGTGTACGCGGTATTTTTCGTGTTGGTCATTTCGTAGAAAGAGATACTGTAACGGTCTTTCCGGGCGATATCATCCCGGCAGATAAAGATACTATAGCATTTGGAAAGCAGGTTATAATCCGTGCCCTCGTAGATCAGTGACAGCTGAGCGGATAGACGGCGTGCAAGATCGTAGAGTCCTCGTTTTTCAATGGGATAGCCGGGTTTGTATGTTTTCTGCGGTTCCAGGTCAATATGTAAGTTAATCTGTATGTCTTCAGTGGAAAGTTGTGGATTCTTGGCTTGAAACGCCAGATCAAAATGAGTTGATTTCTCATTCAATTTTCTCCATTCTAGTTGAAGCGCTAGGAAAATGTTGACGTGTTACAGAAATCCATATGACAGACTGCCTGTTCTTATAATGATATAAAAACAGGCAGTTGTCAATGTAAATCATTCGACCGATTTTGACAATCGGCTGTTCATCTTTTCGATCATGGCTAAAAGCTCTCTTTTCCCGCACATCCCATAAGACACGACATTACGGAGCGGCATGCATGTGATCATTGCCATATTCATGGCGTCGCTGATCGCGACGTCTCCATCCTCTTTTATGTTATCCGAAGAAAGCTTGAACATTTCCTCCAACTGTGTCTTAAAGTGATCCACGTATCCCGACGTACGTTCATCCGCAAGTAACTCTCCGAACGTCGTGTTCATATGGACTTTGATCGGAAGCAGCTTCTGCGCCGTCAGATGCACGCGTCCGGACAGACGCATATCCCGGGAAGATGCACCGATCAGGATCTCATAGTCGCCGGATGCCGCATACCAGTCCTTGAGGCTCGTATTGTACCATGCAAAGCTCCGGTGATCCAGAGTGAAATGCACAGTCTTTGTCTCACCGGGCTTTAAGGAGATCTTCTCATATCCTTTCAATTCCCGGATCGGCCGGCGTACAGCTTTGGTATGGTCGCTGACATATAACTGTATGATCTCCTTTCCTTCCGTGCCGCCGGTATTTGTCACATCTACGGAAACCCTGACCGTATCATTCTCCCTGATTTCAGACTTGTCGATCTGCAGATTCTTGTATGCGAAGGTGGTATAAGAAAGCCCGTATCCGAACGGGAATGCCACCGGCATTTCCTTTGCGTCATAGTAGCGGTATCCGACGAAAATACCCTCCTGATACTTCACGTTCTCCCCATCTCCAAAGGAAAGGTAAGAAGGCGTGTCGGACAGTTTATAAGGCATGGACTCCGCCAGTTTTCCGCAAGGGCACGACTTGCCGAACAGGATGTCAGCGACGGCTTCTCCTACTGCCTGTCCTCCGAGATACGCTTCCAGAAGCCCTTTTACACCGGAGAGCCAGGGCATTTCCACAGGAGAACCGTTGTGCAGGACGACGATCACCTCAGAGTGTATGGCAAGGATCTCGTTGATCAGACGGTTCTGGCACTCTGGCAGACGCATATGTGTACGGTCGTATCCTTCAGATTCAAAACTGTCCGGAAGACCTGCGAAGATAACGACCTTGTCTGCGGTTTTGGCAGTTTCCAGGGCTTCTTTTGCAAGCGCCGCGTCGTAAATATCATCATTAGCCGGGAAACCTTTGGCATAAGTAACATTTGGATTGCCAGAAACCGCATCTAGGGCGTTGCTGACGCGGAAACTGTTGATATGGGAGCTTCCGCCGCCCTGGAAACGGGGTTTTTGGGCATATTCTCCGATAAATGCGATCTTTTCCGTCTCTTTTAGCGGGAGTATGGAGTCATTTTTCAGCAGAACCATGGATTCCGCGGCAATCTTTTTCGCAAGCGCATGGTCGGCTTCCAGTGTAAATTCCTGCTCTTCGCGGTGGTCTGTGTACTCAAATATAATGTTCAAGATGCGTTCCACAGCCTGGTCAAGAACGGCTTCATCCAGGGAACCATCCTCTACCGCGGCGACAATCTCCTTGTCGTAAATACCGTTGGATGACGGCATCTCAAGTTCCAGCCCGGCTTTTAACCCCGCGACACGATCGTTGACGGCGCCCCAGTCGGACATCACATATCCCCGGAATCCCCATTCCTTTCGCAGGACTTCGGTCAGGAGCCAAGGGTTTTCTGAGGCGAAAGTTCCGTTGATCCGGTTGTAGGAACACATGAAAGTATAAGGCTGCGATTTTTTGACGGCTGTTTCGAATGCAGGGAAATATATTTCCCGCAGAGTACGTTCATCTGCGTCGGAGGAGGAACTCATACGGTTGAACTCCTGGTTATTTGCGGCAAAATGCTTGATGGAGGTTCCGACATGGTGCTTCTGTACGCCGTTGATGAATGCGGCGGCAGTCTCTCCGGCAAGGTAAGGGTCCTCGGAGTAATACTCGAAGTTGCGCCCGCATAAGGGGGAGCGTTTGATGTTGACGGCAGGACCAAGGACGACGGATAGGTCGTTCGCCTGTGCCTCTTTTCCGATGGCGTCGCCGAATTCATGTATGAGGCGGCGGTCGAAGGAACATGCGCTTAATACGGCAGGCGGAAAACATACCGCTTTGATGCTGTCGTTGATTCCCAGGTGGTCGGCTTCTTCGTCCTGCTTGCGCAGGCCGTGGGGACCGTCGCTTACCATTACGCTGGGGATGCCAAGCCGTTCGACACCTTTCAGGTGCCAGAAATCAAGACCGGAGCACATTCCGGCTTTTTCTTCCAGGGTCATCTGGCTGATCAATTCTTTTAAGTCTCGTTTCATATTGGGGATCTCCTTTTTCTTTTTTAGACATTGTTGAATAGATGCTTTAAATTTACCAGTTATGTGATAAAATGGATAGTAAAATCTTGTGAAAAATAGTAAAATCTTGTGAAAGAATAAAAATGTGGGATCAACGCAGAGATCCATGTCTGTTATGTGATGCCGGAAGGAGAGGATGACCATGAAAAAGGAAATAGATTTTCTGGATGCATACCGGGAGAAGAGCATGTTTAGAAGGAGAGAGCTTGCCGAGCCCCATATGTCGTACGCCTATGAGAAGGAGAAATACCGGGTCATTCGGGAAGGCAGGGTTGATCTTCTGGATGCTGTGAGCCGGCTTCTGCCAGATGGGACGGGAGGTATCTTGTCCAGAGATGCGCTCCGCCATCAGAAGAACATGCTGATCGCCGCCATCACCATATTTACCCGGTCTGCCATGGACGGAGGGCTTCCGGAGGAGTTGGCATATGCTATGAGCGACAGTTATATTTTGCTGGGAGAAGAGTGTACTTCGGTTGAAGAATTGGACAGGCTCAGTGACCGGGCATTCCGGGAATATACGCATGCGGTGGCGAAGAACAGGCATTACAGCAGGAAGATCAAAGAGGCGCTCCATTATATTACGATCCATCTCCATGAGAAGGTCACATTGGAAAGGGTAGCGGAGGTGATCGGTTTGAGTCCTTGTCATCTGTCAAGGATTTTCAAGAAGGAAGTAGGAATGTCCATGGTGGACTATGTACAGAAGGAGCGGATCGAGGCGGCGAAATATATGCTGATCCATACCGATGAGACGTTGGCGGCGATCAGCCAGTACTTATACTTTTCGACACAGAGCTATTTTATCCGGATATTCAGGAAATATACGGGGATGACTCCGGGGCAGTACAGGAGGGACCATGGAGAATAGAAAAACATTCTCTTATGAAAGAATATCCTTCCTGCAATACTGATAGAATCCTGCTCCGATCCCGATCGCCGCAAAGGCAATGCCCACCGACAGATATTTGATGTCCAGACATTCATCCGCAATAATATCCGCGCTCTCCGTATAGCTGAAGGGCGTCGCATATTTCAAGAATTTTGCCTTGTCCGTCAGGTTTGCAATAATATTGAGGAAGTAAAAAAGAGCAGCCAGGCAGAGCCCGATCCCTGCGCCGCCCTGCTTTAAGAAAGCCGAGATCCCAAAACAGACGAAGGCTACCTCGATCTGCAGGATAAGATAAGCGAGGAATAATAAAAAGAGCGGGCGGATATCCGGAGTTTCCTTGATCGCACAGATGGAAACAGCGGTAACGATGACCACCAAACTATTCAAAAGCAAGATCTGTATCAACATGGAGACAAGCTTCTGCCCGACGATCTTCCGGCGGCTGACCGGATGGGTGAGGAGGAATTCTGCTGTCTGTTCTTTCTCTTCCTTCGCTAACGCAGAGATGCCAAGAAGAGCAGCGAAGAAAGCGCCTCCAAGTCCCAGGATATTGCCGCATTCCACGCCGAAGAATCCCATGAATTCACCAAAGTTAAGTCTGTCCATGCCGAAAGCGGCGGAAAAGCTGCCCATTTCTGCGAACATAGAATTAAAATCTGCCATCTGTGTCTCCATTTCCGGGTAAATGAAGATACAGAGAGACAGCATAAATGTAATCACCATTGTCCATATGAGTAAAGTGATCCATCCTTGTTTCAACTCGTGTTTTATCATCACCATGTTATGTCTCCTTTTCGATATTGTTGCTTTAGCCATAATAATGCATAAATATTTCTTCCAGATCCGGTTCGGTGATCGAAACATCCGTAAGGTTCAGCGTAGTCAGGACATTCAGCAGATCCTGCAGGTTGCCGCCATACAGAAAACTTACGGAATCCCCGTCTGTCTGTACGTCCTTCATATCCGGCAGATCAGGCGGCAGTTTTACGCCCTTTAACCGAACTCGTTTTGTGTCGGTATGCCCGAGGTTCTGTGTGCTGTCCGAGACTAGCAGGCGCCCCGCCCGGATGACAGCCGCATGTTTGCAATACCGCTGGACTTCCGAGAGGATATGAGAAGATACGAAGATCGTAGCGCCGTCCTTGTTGCGTTCCTCCAATATGGCATAGAACGCTCGCTGCATCAGGGGATCCAGTCCGCTTGTAGGTTCGTCCAGGATGCAGAGCTCGGGCGTATGCTGGAGTGCGCAGACGATGGATACCTTCTTGCGGTTGCCAAGGGACAGTTCACGGATTTTCTTATTCACATCCAGTTCCAGCCGTTCGCAGAGATTCCGGGCTTTTGTACGGCAATCCTTGCGCCGCATATCGGCGGAGAATTTTATCACATCCCCAACCCGCATATTGCGGTAAAAGGAAGCTTCGGAAGGCATATATCCGACGCGGGACAGGATCTCCTCCTTCTGGCGGCGGATATCCATCCCGAGAATCTGCGCGCTTCCTTTGGATGGTGCGATCAATCCGAGCAGGGTGCGGATCGTGGTACTCTTTCCGGCGCCGTTCGGTCCGATGAAACCGAAGAAGTCCCCTTGCGCTACGGTCAGGTTCATATCTGTGATTCCTCTTGAATTGCCATAATATTTTGTTAGTGAAGTAGTTTTGATTGCATCCATTCTGTCTTGCAAGCTCCTTTCTGCAGCACACTTTTATTCCCGCGGGCAACGAGCCAAGCGGGCATGCACATTTGGCGACTACCGCGGGGGCTTTGGCTTTAAGGGATTTCGCAGGTACACCTTCTTCCAGAATTCCAGCATTGCCTTGAAATCCTCTTCCAGCGTCTTGGCGTCGACAGTGTCCCCGCGCTGTGCGATCTCCCACAGATATCCGACGGACATCAGATAAATCTGGCGGTGCATCATCTCAAGATCCAGTCCGGGGATGAAATCATCAGGATTCAGCCCGGCAAGGGCGTCCGCTGCTTTCTGGTCAAAATGCAGACGGTAGCTTCTCTGAACCTCTTCATAGATTTCCGGTTCCCTTTCATAAAATGCCTTTATGGCAAACGCCGCCATATCCGGATAGCGGCACATGATCTGTATCTTCGCATACATGCCCCGTTCCATCATTTCAAATAAATCCGTGGATTCATAACAGCGGCACAACGTAAGGTATTCCGCCGTGATATCTGCCGCTTTGTTCCACAGGAAGAGATACAGTTCCTTCTTATTTTGAAAATAGTGGAACAGAAGAGATTTGCTGATCCCCGCATCATCCGCAATCTCCTGCATGGGGCTTTTGCGGTAGGAATTCTGCGAAAATATACGGAATCCGGCGTTGATGATCCGTTGCTGTTTTTCGGGCGGAAGGGTATAGAATCTTTCATTCATATAGAAATCCTCGCTGACTAAAACGGTCAATAGGTTATCTTTTATTATATCCCATTGACCGTTTTTGAGAAGACTCTTTATATAAGATTTTAGAAAATATCCATTTTATTAAAGTCTGCCCCAAATCTGTTTGAGGCAGAGCGGTTTATTCGGATCTTAAAGAGGAATACATAGCGACACTTAAGATGACAGCCCCGCCGACCAGTTCTCTTATGCTTGGTATCTCCCCAAGGAACAGTAAGGCATAGACGATACCATAGACTGTCTCCATCCCGGAGACGATCCCGGCGGTCTGTGCCCTGACGCTTTTTTGTGCGGATACGTAGAGGGAATGTGCGAACGCCGTGCAGACGAATCCGACGAACGCCACTCCGGCAGCATCCTGTATCCGCCAGGAAGCCTCCACGAGAAAGAGCGCCGGAAGGAGCACGACGGCGGCGCTGCCCTGTTCATACAGACAGACGGTGCGAGCGGCGTACCGTGCGGAGAAATACCGGTTTGCCAATGTCAGGATCGCATAGGTAAAGCTTGAGAGCATACCCCATATGATGCCGATCGTCGTATGGTTTGCCATGGAGAATTCCGGGATCGTGATGAGTACGCCGATAAAGAGGACGATCGCGCTTACAATACTTTGCTTTTTCAGCTTTTCATGGAATAGAACGGGTTCTATGAAGGTCAGAAAAAGCGGAAAAGTGGAGAACGTGATCGTACCGATTGCCACGGTAGAGACCTGTATGGATTGGAAAAAGGTGGTCCAGTGCGCGCCCATCACTGCGCCGGTCAGGACGATCATGATATAATCTCTTTTCGAATCCAGTTTCAGCCGGTCTTTTTTTAATACCGCGATCACGAACAACAGAATGGAAGAGCAGATGACCCTTCCAAGAGCAACCAGGACTGCCGGTATCTCCACGAACTGTGCGGCGACGCCGGCAAGTCCGAAAAGCATTACTGCGATGTGGAGATACAGGATATTTTTATTAAAAGATTCACGGATGTGCATGGGTAATTCCTTCCTCTCTTTAGTTTTGTTATATCTGCCGCGGCAGAGATGTCAATGCAGATACTGCCGCAGCACATTCATAAGAAGTTTAATATCAAGAGGTTTTGCGATATGGGCGTTCATACCGCTTTTGAGCGCCGCCTCTTTGTCGTCCTCCATGGCGTTTGCGGTCATGGCAAGGATGGGCAGGGTGCGCACGTCCTTGCGGTGCATGGCGCGGATTGCCTTGGTAGCCTCATATCCGTTCATAACCGGCATCTGTACATCCATCAGGACAGCGTCGTAATACCCCTCCCGGGACTGCTCGACCATAGTGACCGCGTCGGTTCCGTCGGGTGCGGATTCGATCTCGAAGCCGGCTTCCTCCAGAATGACTTCTGCGATCTCACGGTTCAGTTCATTGTCCTCCACCAGAAGAAGACGCTTCCCGCCGAAATCAGCTTGTGTCCAGTCTGCCTCCGTGTCCGGATGTGCATTTCCCCCGATATTATTTGCCGCCAGAAGTGCGGCTTTCAGGTCAGACATAAAGAGCGGCTTGGCGCAGAATGCGGTAATCCCCGCTTCTCTTGCCTCTTCCTCGATATCTGCCCAGTCATATGCCGTGAGGATGATGATGGGCGCCTCCGTTCCTACGACACGGCGGATCTTCCTTGCGGTTTCAATGCCGCTGGTCTCGGGCATCTGCCAGTCAATGATGAAAGTATGATAAGGGTCGCCTTCTTCCCAGGCGGATTTGGCGCGGTATGCCGCTTCTCTGCCGGATGTCGTCCATTCAGAACGAAGCCCGATGCTTTTAAGCATCTTATTCACGCTGTCACAGACGTTGAAATCATCATCTACGACCAGGGAACGCAAGCCCTTAAGCTCCTTGATCTGCTCTGCATTTTTCTCCGTATCCTGGAGTTGGAGCGGAAGTTTTACCGTAAAGGAGCTGCCTTTGCCGACCTGGCTTTCCACCGTGATCTGCCCGCCCATCATGTCGATGATATTCTTCGTTATCGCCATGCCGAGCCCGGCGCCCTGGATACCGCTTCGTGTGGCGGTAGATTCACGTTCAAACGGTTCAAAAATATGTTCCGCAAATTCCTGCGACATCCCGATCCCGTTGTCCTTAACCGTAAAAACATAATTGCCCCACCCATGCTTAAAGGTGGCATGCTGTGAGATGCGGAAAGAAACGGTTCCGCCGGCAGGCGTATATTTGACGGCATTGCCCATCAGATTGATGAAGATCTGGTTCAGCTTCAGCGGATCTGCGATCACATCCTCATTGGTTACGTCAAAGGTGTCGATAAACATCTCAAGCTGCTTGGATTTAACCTGGGGCTGGATGATGTTTACCAGATTGTGCATCAGCTCAGGGATATTACATTCCTGGTAATGGATCGTAAGCTTTCCGCTCTCGATACGGCTCATATCCAGAATATCGTTGATAAGCCCCAACAAGTGATTGCTGGATGAAAGTATCTTCCGCAGACAGTCCTGCACTTGTTCTGTGCGGTCGATATGGCTTGCTGCGATCGTGGCAAAGCCGATGATGGCATTCATAGGCGTGCGTATGTCGTGGCTCATGTTGGACAGGAAGGTGGTTTTTGCCTGATTGGCATGCTGTGCCTGCATCAGGGCGTCTTGCAGAGCCTGCGTATGTTCCCTCTGCTTTTTGACCTGCTCCGTGGCATTCTGGCGTACATACAGGATCCTGACAGGGTTGTCGTCTGTCCGTTCCAGGCACACCGCGATCAGATGCTCCCATTCTTCCTTCCCCCGGCGGGAAACATGGCATTCATGAACGGCGAAATCCTCAGCCCGCAGATTCTCGGCAAGTGTATCGGGACTGCAGAAATGACGGAGCGCCTCTTTTCCTTCGTCTTCGATGATCTCTTCGGCGTGGAGCTTGATTATTTCGCTGTATACACCCTCCATCGGGATGCGTGGATTCAGCGGTGCGATTCCCGCCATGTAGGAATAGTGGTCATTCTTAAGGTCTACCATAAGATAACGTGATGAAAAGATCGTGTTCATGCCGCGCAGTACATCGTTGATCAGTTTGTTCTCTTGTTCCAGTTTCCTTCGGAGCCTTCCGTCGCGGATCACCAGAAACGCGATATAGATCACGAACAGGGCAAGGAGGCAGATTTCCAGCATGATCCCCGCCATATTAGCCCGTCTTACCATTTCCTGCGTGATATTCTTTGGAAATGCCTGTACCAGGGTATAGTTGTACGCCGGGAGATGCATGACGCACAGGTTATCTGTTTTGCATCCTTTATCGCATAAAAGCGCCGCTTCGCCGCCCTTTGTGAATACAGCCTGAGCCTTTTGGGCAGTCTGTGCGTCGATGACGCCGGATTCAGTCAAGAGGTCAAGCAGGCTTGCCTTGTAGGATCTGCCGTCTGAAGTGGCAATGCTCCTGCCGTCCTGTGAACAGAGAAATACATCGGCGGGTTCGCCGAAGTAACTCGCATAGAGCATATCCCTGAGATACTCTTCGGCAAAATACAGCCCAAGAAACATGCCGACGACTTCGCCGCCGTCGTATACAGGGGCGTAGAAGACCATCATGGGCTTACCGGTAAGCCTGGATTCTTCAACGGTCGTAACGCCGTTCTCGCCTTGCATGCCGCGGATAAAGTAATCCCGGTCCGAGCTGTCGCTGGTCGCTCCGTCAGAAGCAAGGTTGACACCCTCCGCATTGGTAAACCGGATGGCGTCAAAGGTGGTATTCTCTTCTAAGCCCTTTAGCATCTGTGCGTCTACTTTCGTGCCGTTTCCGCCTGTGCTGACCAGATAAGCACAATTCTGGATACGCCGCAGTGCGTTATTGAATTCACTTTCAATGCGGTTTACCGTCTGCCGGGCGCAATCTTCCGCGTAGATCCGGTTCTGCTCCTGGATCCGGGCTTTGTTCTGCGTTGTGTAGAATAAAAATAAAACGAGTACGGCAGCCAGGAAAAGAAACGCGTAAATAATCGGCTGCCGGGTTTTCTTCTGCTGATTCATCTTATTTGACACATGAAATCCAACTGTGTCCCCGCCCCCTTTAGATATACTGTGAGTTGTCACTCAATTCTATAAAATATTATACAATAAAGGCTGCCGGAATATCAAGTAATGAAAGCTTTTTTCATATATCAAGAAATCAGCCACCAAAACTAGAATTCTTTGAATTGCAATCTATTCTTCTACATTATACAATGATTTCAATAAGATGGTTCGAGCATAAGGAGGATGTTATGTTTTTGACAGACAGAAAATTAGAGAGACGTATCGAGGAGATGGAGCAGTACCGATACCGGGATATCATTGAATTGAAAAGCTTTGCCGCAATGGAAGAAACACAGGGTGTGGTGGATCCGAAGCTTCCGGAGACATACGGACCGGCTAAAGGAGCATCCGAGGAATGGTATACGCTGGAGACAGGGCAGACATGGAAGGGAAGAGACCGTTTCCTGTGGCTTCATAAGGAGATCCGGATCCCTGCCGAATGGGAAGGCAGAAGGGTCGTGGGAGTATTTGATTTCGGCAATACAGGCGGAGGCAATAATTCCGGCTTTGAATCAATGGCATATGTGAACAGACAGATGTATCAGGGCGTGGATGTTAATCACAAGGAGCTGTTTTTCGATGAAGCCCTCTGCGGAACAGACGTAGGCCTCACCTTCCGTCTGTGGTCAGGACTGGAAGGCGGAGGCATCCCAAGAGAGCAGGAGCACAGGATCGCGAGGGCGGACCTTGCGTGGCTTGACGAGAAGGTGGACGACTTCTATTACATGGCGTCTATGGTGCGGCAGACCCTGGATGAACTTGGAGATTCCGATCCGATCCGGCATGAACTTAGGGGGGCGCTTAACCGGGCATGCAGCCGCATCGACTGGACGTATCCGGGCAGCGCTGCGTTCTATGAGTCGGTACACCAGGCAGATGACGAGCTGAACAGCAGCATTGACAGTATGGATAAGAACTCTATGGTCCATGTATATTGCGTGGGACATACGCATATCGACGTGGCGTGGCTGTGGCGGTTAAAGCACACGAGGGAGAAATGCTCCCGCTCTTTCTCAACGGTATTCCGTATGATGGAGCAGTACCCGGAATATGTCTTCCTTCAGACACAGCCGCAGCTGTATGAATATATGAAAGAAGAGTTCCCGGATATCTTTGAAAATATCAAGAAGAGAGTACAGGAAGGACGCTGGGAGGCGGACGGCGGCATGTGGGTAGAAGCCGACTGTAACCTGACAAGCGGAGAATCCCTGACAAGGCAGATCCTTATCGGAAGTAAATTCATCAAGGACGAGTTTGGCAAGGATGTGGAGTTCCTCTGGCTTCCGGATGTGTTCGGTTATTCCTGGGCGCTTCCGCAGATCCTGAAGAAAGCAGGGATCCATACATTTATGACCACTAAGATCAGTTGGAACCAGTACAACCGTATGCCTCACGACACCTTTAAGTGGAAAGGCATAGACGGCAGCGAGGTCCTGACCCATTTCATCACCACGCCGGAGCCGTGGAGAGAGCGGGATTCCTGGTTCTACACATACAACGGGAACCTGCTTCCAAGGACGGTGAAGGGAGTGTGGGACGCATACCGTGACAAGCAGATGAACAAAGACCTGCTGATCTCCTTTGGATACGGCGACGGAGGCGGAGGAGTGAACCGCGACATGCTGGAGTGCCGCAGAAGGCTCGACAAGATTCCGGGCCTTCCCAATGTAAAGATGTCCACGGCGGGAGAATATTTCCGCAGGCTGCATGATACCGTGGAACATACGGAGGAATACGTACATACCTGGGACGGCGAGCTGTATCTGGAATATCACCGGGGTACCTACACAAGCCAGGCTTATAACAAACGCATGAACCGCAGGATGGAGCTGTTCTACCGCAGAGCCGAGTGGCTGACGGTGATGGATGCCCTGCTGGCGGGAGATATCGGACTGGCGAAGCAGGAGAAGCTTACGAAGGGGTGGAAACACATTCTGACAGACCAGTTCCATGATATCATCCCCGGTTCTTCGATCCATGAGGTATATGAGGATTCCAGGAAGGATTATGCATATATCGAGGAGATCGCCCGTGAAGTGGAACAGGAAGCATATGCGCATGTATTAGAGCATAAGGAAAATGACTATACGGTGATCAATGCATCCGGGTGGACGCAGGATCAGATGGTTGAAGTTCCGGAAGACAGGGACGGGATCTTCCGGGATCAGGACGGAAATAAACTGGTATCCCAGAAAGGCGAGGGCGTGGCGTATGTAGAAGTTAAGGATGTACCGGCTATGGGTATGAAGGTGATCTCCTTTGAGAGTCTGTCCGATATAGAGCCGGATGCCTCCGCTTTTAGCGTAAAGGACAGAGAGATTGAGACCCCGTACTATCAGATCTCCCTGAATCAATATGGGCAGATCACGAAGCTGTATGACAAGACCTATGCACGCAATGTGATCCCCGAAGGCGAGAGGGCGAATGTGCTTCAGGTATTTGAAGACAAACCGTTGGATTTTGACGCGTGGGACATCGACATCTTCTATCAGGAAAAGATGCGGGAGATCACGAACCTCACTGCATTTGACATCACGGAAGCAGGGCCGCTGTGTATGAAGGTTCATATGGAATGGGATTTTATGTCCTATTCACATATCAGACAGGATATGGTCCTTTACAGCGATAACAGGAGAATTGATTTCCGGACAGAAGTAGATCTCCATGAACAGCATCAGCTTCTCAAGGCGGCATTCCCGGTGGATATCCGATCCACTTACGGAACGTATGACGTGCAGTACGGCAATGTGCGTCGCCCGAACCACTGGAACACGAGCTGGGACCAGGCGAAGTTTGAGACGGTGGCGCACCGCTGGGCGGACTTGTCGGAGCGCAACTATGGCGTGAGTATCCTGAACGACTGTAAGTACGGCCATGATATCAAGGATCATGTATTGCGGATCTCCCTTTTAAGGGCGGGAACACATCCGGATCATCTGCAGGATCAGGGAATACATACATTTACTTATGCGCTACTGCCTCATAAGGGCGACTTTATAGAGGGCGAGGTTGTTCAGGAAGCATTTGCACTGAATGAGCCGATGCAGGTTGTGGAAGGAAGAACGACTCTGCCGTATGACAGCTTCGTTTCCTTTGATAATGCACAGGTAGAACTGGATGCGGTTAAGAAATCAGAGGATGGCAGGTACATCGTCATTCGATTCCATGAGTTCGCGGGATCGAGGCAGGATGTAACGGTGAAGCCGGGATTCGGATACCGGGCATGGGCGGAATGCGACTTAAGAGAGCGTCCGGTTACAGAGTTTACACAGGAACCGATCCGTATGGAGCTTCATGCATATGAGATCAAGACGATACTGGTTGAGATATAAAATATGGAAGAATTATTTAATATTGAAAGAGTCTTAGGATTTTGCGAGAAAATTTGTTATTTTTTCACGGTGAACCTGCTGTTCATCCTATCTAATATCCCGGTGCTATTATTTCTGCTTTTTGTCGGGGCAGGCAAGATACGAGAATGCCTCCCCTTGTTCCTGCTGTGCCTGGTTCCGACGGCACCTGCGCTGTCAGCCGTGATGTATGCCATGAACCGACTGATCCGGGGAACGGAAGGGCGCGCGCTGCGGGATTATAAGAGAGGGTATTGCACGGATTTCATGCAGAAGGCTTTGCTTGGCGCAGGACAGCTTCTTGCCATATTGATCTGTTGGAAGAATATCGAATTTTTCTCCATACAGATCAGGATATTCCCTCTTGTCATACTGTTTGTCCTGCTGTTTGCGGCGGCGGTTCTTGTCACACCGAATCTCTATATGCTCGCGAGCCGTTACAAGATGGGCAATCCGGAGATCGTAAGGACTGCGGTAACGCTCATGATCGCGAAGCCGGTGTTCACCCTTGGAAATATCGTGGCGCTGTTACTCATACTTGCGGCGTTCGAGATATCGGCGGGGACAACGGTGCTGTTTATGGGAAGTGTTTATGGATTCCTTGTCATGTTTATGAATCAGAGTGTTATGAAGAAGCTGGAGGAAAGATAGATATCCCCGTAAGGATCAATAATGATGTTGGTTCCTTTTCTGGGGATATTTTTTGTAGGAAGGAGAATGCTATGGAGACGAAGAGCCAGAAACAATTGTATCATAAACTGTTTTTTATCTATACGGCGATCCTGGTCTGCGCTATATCCGCACTGGTGATCTATTTTTTTAACAGCACAAGAAACCGTTTCCTGGAACAGAGCTTAAGCTATACGGAGATGATGAGCGAGACGGCAGTTTCTTACCTGGAGGATACTTCTGATATTGCGGAGTATATCCATAACGATCTGTACAATTCAAATATGGAGCTGAACGACGTACTGCATTATATGACGGATGAACCGGATCTCTATCAGCAGTACCGTCTGGATATCTACATTGAGAATAAGCTCAATGAGTATGAAGGGATAGAGAATTTTTTCATGGATGCGTTCCAGGCATACGGAAGCTTGAACCATATCACCCTTTTTAGTTATGAACGGGATGAGATCACAGAGTATACAAGGGACGGAAAAAGCTACAGAAGGGCAGGAAATGAAGAATTTAAGAGGCATCTGGAAGAGGGCGACCTGGCAGGAGAAGACAGCTTTGCCTATCTGAAAGAGATCCGTGATCCGGCGACTATGCAGGTTAAGGGGTGTATGATCCTTGGATTCCGGAGTAAGAAGTTCGAGTCGATCTGGGAGTACTATTCCCGTGCGGAGCTGATCGTATATAATGATGCAAAGACGTTGATATACAGCTCTTCGAAGGAGCATGAGATCACGGATATCGTGAAGGCGGAAGATAAGGGGAAACTGGAAACTTTGCTTGACGCCTATGTGGAACAGGGGCAGAACCGTGAGTATCATACCATAAGCTATCTGGAGAAGGACCGGGCGGCGGCTGTGCCTGTCTCTATCGTAGTCATGTTCCTTCTGGTCGGGCTGGCAGTGATGGCGCTTGGTGAGGTGTTTGTCAGATATTATCTGCAGAAACTTGCCGGAAGGCTGAACCGGATCCTTGACGGAATGACGAAGGTCATGGACGGAGACCTTGACGTGCGTATTCCGGCGGATAAGAATGGCGACGAGCTGGATGTGATCGCCAGGTATTTTAACGAAATGTGCGTGAATCTGGATGAGCATATCAAGAAGCGGTATCTTGCGGAGATTGAACAGAAGGATGCGGAGATGAGCGCGCTCCAGAGCCAGATCAATCCGCATTTCCTGTATAATACACTGGAAGCCATACGTATGAAAGCGATCTGCAACGGCGACCGGGAAGTAGGGAAGATGCTTTACAGCCTGGCGGTCACATTCCGGGCGCAGATCAAGGAGGCTGACGTTATCACGCTTGCGCAGGAACTGCATTATTGTAAGAAATATATGGAGCTTTTTGAATTCCGGTATCAGAACCAGTTCCGGGCGTCTGTGGAGTGCCCGGAGGAATATCTGCAGGTGCCGGTCATTAAGTTCGTGTTGCAGCCGGTGATAGAGAATTATTTTATCCACGGCATCCGGATGAAGGAACAGGATAACTATGTGCGGATCGTTGTGGAGAAAGAGACGGAGAGAAACGGAAAGGGCTTTCGGATCATCGTAGAGGATAATGGAAAGGGAATGGACGAAGAGGCGATGGCGGCGAAGAACAGAGAGCTTGCGAAAGATAGCATGGAGAAGCATTCATCCATCGGGATTGCCAACGTCAATCGAAGGCTTAGAGCCGTATACGGCAGAGAGTGCGGGATCTGTCTGGAGCCTGGGAGTGAAGGCGGGCTTCGGGTTATACTGAGATTCCGGCCGGAGGGAGAGATATTATGAAGAAAGTAATGATAGTGGAAGACGAGGAACTGATCTTACAGGGAATCCGCAATATCGTGGACTGGGAAGCCTTGGGGCTCAGTGTGGTACATATGGCGCACGACGGTGTAGAAGCTCTTGAGATGTGGGAAGAGGAGCCGGTACAGATCGTGGTGACGGATATCAGTATGCCGGAGATGGACGGGCTGACTCTTCTTCGGAAGATCCGGGAGAAGGAAGAACGGGTGCGGTTTATCATACTGACCGGATACGATGAATTTGCCTACGCAAGAGAGGCAGTCCGGTTAGACGTTGAGAATTATATATTAAAGCCGATCAACGAGGAAGAATTAGAACGTCAGCTTCGGGAAACCGTGCAGAAGTTAGATGAGATGGATAAAGAGAAGATCCGGTATATTGATGAAAAGACGCAGTGGATGAATTTCCTGCATGGGAAATCCGGGAAGGACACGCCGGAGGAGGAAGCGGTTAAATTTGCAGAGATGACGGGACTTCCGGCGGAAGGCAGACGCTATCGCGCCGCCGTAATGAAGTGGAACACAGACGGTTTGAAAGAAAAAAAGATTACGGATATGATCGTGGAGCTTAAAAAAGAAGAAGGGCTTAAGATCGTACATCTCCCGCCGGACAGCCTGCTCATGATCTTAGATGAGGCATGTACAGAAGAAGGCGGCAGCAGGAAAGACGACGACAGTTATGACAGAAAGGCACAGGAATATCTTGCGGAGCTTCAGAATCATATGGAAAGCAGGTTTAATATCATGACCTTCATCTGCATCGGTCCGTCTTTTGACCGTTTTGTTGATCTGCCGGATGCCTACAGGAGCGCGAGGAAGCTCCAAAAGTATCTGATCATTGAAGGATATGGGAATTGTATCAGCTGCAGCCAGATACAGAACCGGAAAAACGGTGCAATAGATATGGACGAGGCGCAGCTTCGGAAATTCATTTTGAAAAAAGAAAAAGAAGCGGCGGCGGACTATGTAGACGAGTTGTTTATCAATAGCCTCCGCAAGGATGCCGCTGTCAGTTCTCTGTATCATACGGCGGTAAAGACGGCGATGCTGCTGCAGGATCTGAAGAAGGAATACAAGCTGGAATCCGGCAGATTTCACGATCTTTCGGAGCTTATGGAGACGATTTTCGGGGCGGATGACATTCACGGGCTCAAGACGGCATTTATCACGGAGATAATAGAGATCATTGACTGTATGCATGAAGAAGATTCGCGGTATACGCCTGTGGTACGCCAGATCATTGCCGAAGTACAGAAGAACTATAAAGAAGATATGAACCTGAAAACTCTGGCGTACCGCTATCATATGAACGCTTCTTATCTGGGACAGCTCTTCCAGAAAGAAGTGGGGTGTTCCTTTGCCCAATATCTGAGCAATACGAAGAACGGGATTGCGAAGGATCTGATCCTGAATACGAATATGAAGATCAACGAGATCGCAAAGCAGGTGGGGTATCCGGATACCAGTTATTTCTACCGCAAATTCAAGCAGAGCTACGGGGTATCTCCGGCTTCCATGCGGGAGATGAAGAAGTATTGAATTTGTTCAATGAATCTAAAAGTTTTCAACTTTTAATACAAACCGCACAATGATATAGTTTATATAGATAAAAAATACTGCAGATTGACGAACCGGTTCGTCGACAGACAGTAGGGCATTCTAAGGAACACAGTCAGAAATGCGGCCGCAGAAAGACGAGAAGAATGTCCGGGAAAAGGAGGAGGTTAAGAGTTGAAAGCTGATATAAAAAAAGCCGGTAAGCCTAAAGGAAATTTTCTTAGCAGGCTTAAGGCGAATAAAGAGCTGCTGATCTTAAGCATGCCGGGCGCAGTCTGGTTTCTGTTTTTTGCATACCTGCCGTTGTTTGGTATCTTGGTGGCATTTAAGAAATTCCGGTTGTCCGGGGACGGATTCTTCTATAATCTGTTTACGAGTGAGACCGTCTGGTTTGATAATTTTAAATTCCTGTTCAGCAGCGGCGACGCTTGGATCATCGTAAGGAACACGGTACTTTATAATCTTACATTTATCATCCTGGGCGTCGCGGTGCCGGTGGTACTGGCGCTGCTGCTCAATGAGATCAAGAATAAGGGAATGATGAAGATCTATCAGAGTTCCATGTTCCTGCCGTATTTCCTGTCATGGGTTGTGGTGAGTTATTGTGTATTCGCATTCCTGAATCCGGAGAAGGGTTACTTCAATGCGATCATCCAACAGTTTGGAGGGGATCCGGTTTCCTGGTATACAGAGACGAAGTTCTGGCGTATCTCACAAGCAGCTATTCCGCGCCGATCTATATGGATCTGATCCAGAACCCGGTGGGGATCGAGTATGGCGACGATACACTGACCGTTAAGAATGTATTTGAGACAGAGAAAATGAGGTCTACCCTTAAGACCATGCGGGAATATTATCAGGCAGGTTACATTAATAAGGATGCGGCGACAGCCTCCGACGACAAATCCATTAAGCGTTTCGTAACGAAGGGCGACGGACAGCCATATGCGGAACTGGTATGGGGCAAGGATCTCGGATACGAAGTGGTGGCGACGCCGATCATGGATACCTATGTGACCAATATCTCCGCCCGCGGCGCATTGACGGCGATCAACGCCCAGTCAGAGCATCCTGAGAAGGCGGTGGAGTTCCTGAATCTGGTCAACACGGACGAATATCTCAGGAATCTGCTGAACTACGGTATCGAGGGCGAGCACTGGGATAAAACAGAGGTTCCGGCAGACGAAGCTGCAAAAGCACAGGGAAAGCCATATGTGTATGAGAATAAGATCAAGCTGAATGAAAAGACGAGAAAGAACTACTCCGTTTCCTACTGGGTACAGGGCGGCCTGTTTAACACATATGTACTGGAAAATGAGCCGGTTGACAAGTGGGCAACGTTCAAGGAGTTCAATACCTCATCTGTGGAGGCGCCGTCCTTTGGCTTCGACTTTGACCTGGAGCCAGTCAGTACAGAGGTGGCAGGGTTCGGAAATGTAATGGATGAATTCGGAAAATCACTGTATACAGGAAGCGTGGATCCGGAGGAATATCTGCCGAAGCTTCAGGAGAAGTTAGAGGCGACAGGCATTGATAAAGTGATCGAAGAAATGCAGAAACAGATTGACGAGTGGAAGGCGTCGAAGTAGAATAAGAGAAAGAGGCAGCCCGGTTGTATTTGGCGCGGGCTGTCTTTCTTAAAAAGGTTTGAATGGGGGTATTGCTTGTGGCAGACAGGAAGGAATTGCTCCGTATGGTGGGCAGCATGCAGCAGCTTGCCTATGTCCGTCCGTTTACATACGAGGAAGGACGTGCAAGGGGGATGAAGGCATATGAGGTGAAGAACGGCCCGCTTCGATTCAGTGTGACGGCGGATAAATGCTTGGATCTTGCGGATGTATCTTTTTGCGGGCATAACATTAGCTTCCTTGCGAAGCCCGGACTTATGGGACGGAATCATTTTGATACGAACGGAGCGGAGGCGCAGCGCAGTATCATGGGCGGGATGTTATTTACCTGCGGGCTTGAGAATATCTGTGCGCCTTGCCGGGTCGCAGGGAAGGATTATCCCATGCACGGACGGATCCGGACGACGCCGGCAGAACATGTGGGCGTGGAGGCACGGTGGGAAGAGGACCGTTATGTCATGAAGGTGTCAGGGACGATGCGTGAGGCAGAACTCTTCGGAGAGAACCTGACGCTTCACAGGACGATCACGACCTGTTATGGGGAGAATCGCATCTGTATTGAGGATGAGATCACCAATGAGGGATTCCGTGAGGAACCGATGATGCTGTTATACCATATCAATGCAGGATACCCACTTCTGTGCGAAGACTCAGAAATCTTGATCCCCACAAGGAAGGCGACCCCGCGGGATGAAGCGGCAGCAGCGAACGTAATGCATTGGAACCGGATGGAACCGCCGAAGGATAATGAGCCGGAATATGTGTTCCTGCATGAGATGGCGGCAGATCCGGAGGGAAATACATTTGCCGCAGTGCTGAATCAAAAACTGGGGATCGGGCTTAGAATAGATTATAATGTAAAGGAACTGCCGTATTTCATGCAATGGAAGTCTGTTGCGTCCGGCGATTATGTCATAGGGCTGGAACCGGCGAATTCCAGTGTCTACGGCAAGCCGTATCATATAGAAGAGAACAGCCTGCATAAGATGGAGCCGTTCGCCGTGGAACATAAGAAGATCATACTTACGTTCCTTTCAGGCGAAGAGCTTGGCGCGGTGAGGCGCGAGGCGGAAGAATTCTTACAGACTGGAAAGGAGACAGAATGAAACGTTCAAAGATCAATACAGAAATCAGACATATGGAGGAAATGATCAAGGCACATGGCTTTGAGATCCCGCCGTTTTGTAAATGGACGGCAGAAGACTGGAAGACAAAAGGGGCGGAATATGATGAGATCCGGGATAACATGCTTGGATGGGATATCACGGACTACGGGCTTGGGAAGTTTGACGAGGTGGGATTCTCTCTCATTACGATCCGAAACGGGAATCTGAAGATGGATAAGTATACAAAGACCTATGCGGAGAAGCTGCTGCTTGTGAAAGAAGGACAGATGGCGCCGATGCATTTTCATTGGAATAAGATGGAGGACATTATCAACAGAGGCGGCGGTAATGTGCTGATCACAGTCTATAATTCTACGAAAGAAGGAGAATTTGCCGATACAGATGTTACCGTGAACCAATGTCATTTACTTAACTTCTAATAATAATGTGATCTGTTGTTTTCGACCAGATTTTCTATCAACTTAAGAAAGAGAGGGGGGATTTCTATTCCCAAATGCAGATGGAATGCTGTAAAATGGGGAGTACTCCCGATTTTGTGGTGCAATGTATGGATTTATGGCAATAGAAAGACATAACAACAAGACGAATTTATGAAAT
>Ga0209694_1000206_pt1 | contig 111406 bp, 108 predicted proteins | sample GluameincwithD2O_FD_187499 | JGI IMG/M metagenome (GOLD analysis project Ga0209694, IMG submission 187499) | Mouse cecum microbial communities from Vienna, Austria - Glucosamine amended microcosms incubated with D2O (SPAdes) (version 2) | ecosystem: Host-associated > Mammals > Digestive system... | reverse complement strand
ACGGCTGCGGCAAAAATACCAGAAAATGTTGTGTCGCCTGTACGCATACCGTGACATCAAAACCGGCTAACAGTTCTTATACTTACTCATCTTGTAAAGACGATGACGGAACTAAAAATATTCAAACCGGCTGGACATGCAATGCAGGATACCACAAATATGGCGACAACCTTTGCGATAAAGACTGCAACGTCACAAACTGTTCCGGTTTTACTTTAACTTCCTGCCCCGCTAACGGCACCTGCTCTACCTGTACCAAAACTGCCGCTAACTGCTCTACCGACGGCATAATGTACAAGCTTGATTCTTGCAAAGACGGGTATTCAAAATCTGGCGATACATGCGTAGACAATCCATGTCCCGGATATGAAAAAAAATCTTCTTGTCCTAATAATTATTACAAAAAAACAACTTGTTCTGCAAATGCATCTTACATAAAATGTGAAGAAACCTGTGGTTCTCAAATTGTTAATGATAATCCCTCTTATAAAATCGATGAAGCTAATTATAACGGTGTTACCGTTATTACAAAAGACGGAACATCTTTGCCCTCTGCAAATACTGTTTACTCAAATATCAATTTTCCACAATATGCTTTATGCAAAAATTTACCTAAACCCACAATTCGTTCTTCTGCAACCTCATTGTCAGTAAATCGAATTGAAAATATAAACTTCATTTTTTCAGGAAAAACTACTTCAGGATTCCCCATTTACGGTCTGGAACTATATCCGACAGCAGAAACCTCTAACACTTTTAATAACGATGCTGCAAATAGTTGGATTGGGCATCTAAAAAATGTTGATATTAAAATAACCTCCAGCCCGACAGTCGGAATACAAATTGGCGGAGGAGCATGGTACAACAAAACAATTGTTTTTGAAGGAATCAATGAAGTAACTGGAGGAACAACCTATACGTTTTGGTTGCGAGGACATAACAGTAATCAATATGGACATGTTAAAGGCGTCCTTCGCATTGCAAACGGAGCAACTCTGAAAACTGGTTCTATTTGCGAATATACCCAATGGAACGGCAGTCTTCAAAAATACGGTACATTAACAGCAAGCGTTAAAACCAATTGCTCAACGTATCCTCTAAAATTCTGATAAATATTCACCCCGAGAAATCTCGGGGTTTGTTTTATTTATAACCGATATATTTATCAACCTTGATTATCAATATTTAACGCTTACGTTTATCTCTCGGATAATTAATCGGAGAGATAAATGAGAAACAGTTTTGCCATGATTGCGCTATCTGCATTTGCCGTTTGGGGCGCCAATGCCCACGCCGACAACACGGCAAAAGAAATACCGTCACAAACAAAAGAACAATACAGAGAAATACATAACGGCATGGAAAATATTATGGATAACCAGCAAAAAGATGCAGAAAATACCAAAGAACTCCAAAATGCAATAAAAAAACTGCAAAATGAACACGAACAAATGGTAAAAGAACATAAAAAGATTTTAGAACAGCAAAAACAAATTATGGAAGAACATAAAAAAATAATGAACGAGTATAAAGAATTGATGAAAAATTAATTTTCCCTAATAAAAAGACATATTCAATTCTTAATAAACGTTATAATTTATGCCTTTTTGTTTCTGAACGAAAAATATTTATGCAGAATATAAGTTATAATGGTCGATACAACCAAATACAAAGCCTGTCCGACAACAGGTCCAAATTTCAAAACAATCACAAAGAAATTTAATGCAAAAGCATTAAAGAAATACATTCCGACATAAACGCTTCCGGCTTTGGCATATTCAGCAGCAATATTTCCGCTGCTTTGAAAAACATAATAACGCATGGTGAAAATAGAAACATTAACCGTAATAAAATACTGCGTAATCAAAGCCAGATTATAGTTAAGCCCAGCCAGCTGATACAACCCGACAAACACGCCGTAAGCAAACACGGTATTAAATCCGCCAACCAGCAAAAAGCGGATTTTCTGGTTTATCTTAAACCAAATCTGTTCGATTTTTTTATAAAGCTCAATCATTTGATGTCTTCAATAACAGTCTTGTCCAACAAAGTTTCCAACTCTTTCGTCCGCCACGGAGAAAGAATGTTGTCATCAAACACATCTTCAATATGCTGCTTGTCAATATCAGGCGTTGCCGGATGAAGCCCCACTTCTACCGCCGCATATCCTTTAGGAATTTGCAGATTTTTGAACTTCTCGCGCGAAAGCTTGCAAGTATACAAAATGCTGTAAAAATAAGTATCAGTCTTATAGTTATTCCAAAACGCCAAAGCTCTGAGTATGGCATATTTCACCAAACCGCCGTCTTTCAGATAACTGTTGTTTTGGTTATGCTTCAAGGTATTGAAAATATTTTCGTTCACCACGCGGATACGGGGAATATCATATTCTTTGGCCAATTTCTTCACCACGTTAAAAATCAGCGGAATATGATGAATATGGCGGTGGCTGTCAATATGGCTGAGCTTAATGCCCGATTTCAAAGCCCTTTCCAGCTGTGCCCTGCTTTCCAGCTCAACCTGCCTGCGCAATTCAAACGGATGCAGCAAAGACAATAACAGTAAATTAACAAACCCGTGCTTAAATTTTCCTTTGTCATCAACCAAAAGCGGGATATCCGTCGGATTAGAAAGCGGATACTGGTTTGTCAGATTCAAATGCAAACCGACGGCCAAATCCGGCATCTCTTTTTTGAGTTCCAACGCTTCGTCAACAAAATCAAGGTTAATCATAATGCTGGTCGAATTCAGCACCCCCTCATGATAAGCTTTGGCAATCGCTTGGTTCACGCCGCGGCTCATGCCGAAATCATCGGCGTTAAATATCTTTCTTAGAACCATTGCGGATAACCTTCTTTACTTCTTCTGCCGTTTCAAAATCCGCCATATACAACGGCCTTTTTTTCACTTCCATATGAATTTTGCCTATATATTCGCCGATAATTCCTAATACAATCAGCTGAACGGCTCCCAAAAAGATGACCGTGACCATAATCGTGGCATAGCCCGGGGTCGGACGGTGCATGACAAAGTGCTCGGCGATAACGTATAAACCGAGCAAGCCGGCAATAAAAGCCGAAAACATGCCGAAATATATCGAAAAACGCAACGGTTTTACGGAAAACTGCACAATCGAATTTAAGGCCAACTGCAAACTTTTGCCGAAGTTATATTTTGATTCGCCGCTCAAACGCTCCGGCGCCACAAAATCAATAACCTTGACTTTGTCATTAGGCATAATCCAGCTCAACAAACCGCGAAACAGCCTGTCCTGCTCGTTAAAATTTTTCAGAAAATCAATATACTTTCGGTCAATCAAACGAAAATCAGGCGTTTTTTCGGGAATTTTCGTATCTGAGAGCATGTTGAGGATTTTATAAAAACTCTTGGCGCAGAATTTATAAAAAGCTGACGTATCCACATTATCAACGCGGCGCGTTAAGACAATATCCGAACCGTTCTGCCATTCTTCAACCATTTGTTTAATATAAACCGGCGGATGCTGCAAATCTGAATCCATAAAAATAACCGCTTCGCCGGAAGCATAATCCATACCGGCGGTCATAGCTATCTCATGGCCGAAATTACGTTTCAGATGCACTATTTTAACGTCTTTGTCTTTCTTTTGCAGGGCTTTGCATTTGGCATAAGTCTTGTCCGAACTGCCGTCATCAACATAAATAATTTCAACTTTTTCCAGCTTAACTTCTTTTAAGACCTTTTTCAGCTCTTTGTACAAAGGCTCGACATTGCCCTCTTCATTATAAGCCGAAACGACAATACTGACCGAATTTCTACTCATCTTTCACCTCTGCTTCAGGCTCAAAAAAGCCATAATAAATTGTTCTGCTCTTCAGCTTACCAATACGGTTTTTAAATTCAAGCTTATATTCGCTTGCCTCGCTCATATTATGATAAATATTGCGCAAAGCCTCATAAGAGCTTCTGTCGGGATAAATAACCAGCGCCCCGCTCGATAAAATATCTTTCTTGTCAAACCACGGGCTGTATTCGGGTTTCATCCCCGGAACGGGTTTCGGATTTCCTTCGGCATAAAGCGACAGATTAGCCGCATACCAAATTTCGCCCCCCACATATTTAAGCAGCTTGTCCGTATGCAGTTTCCAGGCATAAGCCATATCTTCGGCAAATTTGCCTTGCGGAAAATTAATTTTTTCGCTCTTATTGCAAAAAATAATCGTAACGGCGGCAGAAGCCAACAGAAACATCACAACATAAACAGATTTAACCATGCGTTTGAACAATCTGTCGTTTAAGACAAACGGATAAAAAGCAAACAACAAGATTCCCAGCATATAAAGTGTCGGAAATCCCCACATGCTTTTAAGCTTGCTGCCGCTTACAAACGCAATAACGGCAAACACCAATACAGGATATGCGCCGAGATATTTCAAAAACTGCTTATTTTCCAAACTGATATTTGAAGCTTCTTTTTCCCCGCGGCGATAATTCAAAAAATAAACCGCCAACGCCAACAAAGAAAACAAAATTTGAGAACCCAAAAATTTCAACGGAAAGAAAATATGCGCCCAGATTTTTGCCACTGCTCCGCCCGTTTCGCTTTCGGCCCGCCCGAGCAGATACTCAAAAGGATAAAAATCATACTGATACAGCCACCAGACATGCGGAGCGACCACAGCCAAAAAGACAACAAAAGTCACATACGGGCCGGCTTTTTTAAACTGGCTTCTGCCAAATTTTGTAAACAACAGATACAAAGCCATACACAACAGCTGAACACCGCCGACATATTTGTTGAGCATATTTAATCCGGCAAAAATACCGGTCAAAACCCAGCTGCTCATTTTATTATGCTGCAAAGCCTGATAAAAGTAAAAAACCGATAGCGGCCATAAAGCCAGAGAAACTACGTTTACATTATATTCCTGCGCGCTGAAACCGTAATAAATGACACCCTCAAGCAGCATAACCGCCAAAACGGATTTGCCTTCGCTCAGAAAGCACTTTGCCAGTTTATATAAATAAACAAACCCGATTAACACCAAAATCTGATTAAGAACATAAATGCCGATTGCATGCTGGCCAAACAAACTGTAAAACCAATCTGCAAAGAAACCGGAAAGAGGCGGATGCTTGTTGGTGCCCCAATCGCAGTAACGCCCCCACATGATCGCTTCGACACTATCCAGCGGAATGCTTTTGCGCAAAGAAGGAATACCTGCCCAAACAAAAAAATGAACCGCCAAAAAACTCAAAAAATTATTTTTATACAATGATTTCATTAAACACCGCCGGCTTGCCGAATATTACATAAGATTATTAAGCCATAGAACAAAATAGGCATTTTGTCAAATAACCGCGGCTTATCCACAATCTCAGGCAAAACGGTCAAAAATCATCCGGCAAATCTCCGGTATACTTAATTTTACGTCACAGTAAAAATAAGCACTCTAAAAAAAGTTACACAAGCACCGATAACAACTATTGATTTGTAAATATTTTTATTCTAAACTCTACAAAAGGAGAGAAAATGAAAAAATACGATTTATATATCCCATGCGGTTCATTCTGCGCCACCGCCTTCAACTTAAAAGCCAACGGGCTGCGTACGGCCTCTTATCCTTTCGACTGGGTCGGGGGAATGACTATGGCCAAAAGCACGGCTTATATACTCCAGCATTTTGAAAACTTTTTAAATAAAGACAATATGTCTTTTTGCAGTGAAGACAACTTATTTCTCATTTTCAAAAACGAAAAAGGCATAACTTTCAATCACGATTTTCTTAAAAGCGTTCCTTTTAATGAAATGTTTGAAACGACGAAAAAGAAATATAACCGCCGCATAGAACGTTTTTATCAAAACATGAACGCGGCATCCTCGATTTGCTTTCTGCACTACACAAACCATGACGCAGAAAGCATTCCCGAAGCAATTTCAAATTGGGAAAATTTTGTAAAGCATTTTCCGAATAAAAAGCTTGAGCTAATTTATATAAAAGAAAGCGAGAATGTTGCTTCCATAACTGCCGAAGAACACTCAGAAAACGTTTCCGTGTTTTATGTTCCTCAGACAGAGCAAACTCCGGACAAATGGAAAGGCAATATTCCCGCCGTCAAAACCATTTTACAAAATTATAAACTGACATTCAAAGCCAATTTGACAAACAAAAGCCTTTTTATATTAAAGCAAACGCAAAAAAGGCTCTTGAAACTGATGGCTGAATGTTTTCCCACAAAAAAATTACGCAAAAAAGCAAGAACAAAACTAAACATCAATACCTACATGTGGAACGACTGACATCCCGTTATCAAGATATTGCTCCTGTTCTGCCGGATACGGCATATTCCGAATAATATAGTCATTTATTTCCCGCATTTTTTTTACATAAGCGGCTTCGTCTTCCGTTGTCCAACACCCCAGAGAAGTTTTTCGCACTTTTTCTAAAGTCAAACTGTCGCAGTTTTCTATACGGTACTGTCTCCGCCGTTCCTTTACCTCTTCCGCCAATGGCGCCGGCTGTTCGGGAAGCGCGCCTTTCAAATAATAAAAACCGTCAAAGCCGCATTCAACGCCGTTGTCTGCATATTCCTCAATATCATCAACACAAAACTGCGGCATATGCAGTGTAATCGTTTTTCGCAAACTTGTCAGACTATCTGATAAAATCATAAACCTGCCGCACTGTTTATCAATTATTCCATATCTCATCATTCTTCTCCTTCATCATAAATAAATCTGAACCAGTTGACCGCGCCGGCCAAATTATAATCGACACAAATAATATCCCCTTTATTCACATGAAGGCTTAAACTGACAAATTGTCCGGAACTGTCTGCATAGCCATGCTGCGAATTTATCTGGTTGCTTATCTGGCTGTTCCCCGTTTCTCGAACACGGATTAAACTGGCAAACTGTTTTCCCGAACCTGAAAAAGATTTGCAAAGGGCATAAGTACCGGCTGCCGGCGCCGTATAAAAGCTTTTCGCCGCCCCTAATGTCAACTCATCGGCCGTTTTTCCGATAGAGGCTAAGCCGGATACCCGTGATTTTGCTCTGGATGACAAATTATCCAAATCTTTGCCGGCCTTTGTTTCAACCAGCCCCATCAAGGCAGAAGCTTCCTGTACGGAAACAGGTATAACGCTGTTGGCGAGAACAATATAATAATATTTCGTGTTTGCAGCCGGTTGAACTGTTGCGCCGTCACGATAAATCGGATTCGACCACGAAGCATTAAAAGTAACCGTCCTTGACATTTGAGCACTTGCCGGATTCAACCCCTCAGATTGGTAACTGCTGCCTTTCTCTGTTTCAAAAGCGCCAATACCGTTTCTGACACAGGGGTTATAACCGGAAATTTTAGAAGGAACAAATGAACCGTGAATGTTAGGAAGTGCCGGTTCAAAATCAATATTGGCATCGAATGCGGCTTCGCTGAATGTTTTTCCCAAATAGGGAAGACGCACGCTTCCGGCTTCTTCATCAATAATATAAAATCCGCAGAAACCCTTTTCTTGCATTTCGGCATCATAATCTTCCTGCGTCTTCCCGAAACGTTCGAATTGAGGATTCTCTGATGCTGCCGCTTTATTGGCAGACATCATTTCCCAAAATTGCGGATAGCCGGTTTCACAATTCTCAATCAAATACCCGTTAGGATGATTTTGCCAATCATTCAATGGTGCCAAACCGGATATATTTACCGGAAAATCAAAAGACAAAATCTGCGCTGTTGCAAATTTATGGGTTCCGACATAAGTTATGGCTTCCTCGGCAATTAAAGCGCTTTCGGCCGCAGCGGCAGCCTGTTCCGCAGCGCGATTTGCTTCGGCCTCAGCCTCTCCGGCATAAGTTTTCGCTTCATCTAAAGATAAAGCAATATCGCGGAAAGCTGTGTCAATCGGCAAATCAGAATTAATCAGTTCATCTCCGGCCGGATTCCAAACAATGGCTTTCCCCGGCTGCGGAAGAGGCAAAGCCCCTTTCACCGGATTAGTCGAATACGGGGGAACCATAATCGTCCGGCTGATTTTCTCGTCAAGTTGCTGAATGGATGCCACCTGATAATCAAGTTCATGATTAATGACTTTAGCCCGAAATGCGCCGCTTTCTTGAAAATCAGACGTGCGTTTGATTTCAAGATTTCGAATAATCGTCACAGCTGCGCCTTCTTTAGGCGGCTGGTCAAAAACAACCTTGCCGCCGTTTTCATTATTGCTGACAACAGTGTAATTTGCATTTTGCAGTTCTTCGCCGATGTAAACATCCAAATCATCTTCGCCGAAGGTAAGGAAATTATAAAAAAATTCCGTCACCTCTCCGTCTGCGATAAAATGAACAACAGGCCTGACCGCTGTTTTTACATTTTTTACCATAGAAATACCTTCCATAAAAAAAATTCCGAAAACAATTGTTTCCGGAACCATATTTAAAACGAAAAAAGCCCTGTTATCAGAACAGGGCTTGATAAACTCAGGATACACTTCTCCCAAGTGACATTTTATTTTTACTAAAAAGATTATCATTTGTCAAGGATTTTATTCCTAATGTTAAATATATGTTGTTTCAATTCTTAAATCGCATTATACTTATTTAATAACAAATTACTCATAAAAGGAATAACCATGAAAAAGCTCTGCTGCTTCTTATCTATAATTTTATTTTTGACAGTATCATGCTCTGATAACAATACTTCACACCAAAACATTCAGCCGGACAAAATTTATTTCTTTTATGCCGATACCTGCCCGCATTGCCATGATGCCGATGCTTACATTAAAGAAAACCACCCTGATTTAAAGATCATAAAAATAAACGTTGCCGAAAAATCCGGATTCGAACTTTTTGTTAAATGCGCACGGAGATTTAATTTGGGCCAAAATATCGGAACACCGCTTTTTTGTATGGGCAACAATTACATAATGGGCTGGGCGCCGCATTATGCCAAAAGATTTGACCGATATGCCAAAGCGTTCAAAAAATAATCTTTTATTTGCCGGATAAAAAATATCACACTAATTGCCGGCAGGACGTTTTACGATACCCCGAGCGCGTAAATGATAAAAACTGTGTCTCCTGCCACAGAGAAACACTAAACCCTGCACAATATGAGCAGAAGTGTCTGCAAAACCTAAATCTAATGCTTTCATAAACGCTTCGACAGTATTGGCGATAAATATCATTCTGTCGTACCGGCATAAAAAAAAGCTCCTGTTTCGGAGCTTTTTTTGAGGAAGCATTTTAGAATTTATATTTCAAATTCAAAACGCCGCTGTGGTCCGTATAATTATCACGGAACTTGCCTTCATAACCGACACGGGTTTCAAATCTGTCATTAACATCAATAACAATGCCGGCACCGGTTTCAACGCCAAAGCGCTTCAGACGTTCGCCTTCAACCACATAACCCGCGCCATTCTGCAAACCGATCAGCGCATTGTCTTTATCTGAAACAATATCATAGGTCAAAGCCAAACGGGCTTCCGGTTTCCAATGGGTTCCGCCGCAGGTAACGAAATCTTTGGAAACCTTAGTTCCCAAAACGGCCGTCAGCACATCCATTTTTTTGGAAGAAACGCTTTGTCCGGCAGCATCCGTATAACTGTTGCGGTCAAAACGATAATATCTGAAACCTGCTTCCGGTGTCACATTCACCCCTTTAACCAAAGCATCATAACCGGCCATAACTTGCAAGCCCAAAGACTCTACATCATATTTGGCACGATAATTACCGCCGGCGACGTTCTTATTTTCATCATAATCTGAAAATGTATAAGCAGCAATTCCGTTCACAAACCAACGGGAAGGCTTATACTCGCCATAAGCAAAAAACGTATGGGCTTCAACATTGGTATCGCGCATAAAAGCATCAACATCGCTATTGCTGTATGCGTAACCGATACCGGCTTTGTAACGAGCGTCAAACTGTTTTTCGATTCCCATTGCCACACCGTTTGTATCAACATCAAAACCATAAGCTTTGGCCGTATCATCAAGTTTGGATTTATTTGTTAAAACCTGAATCCATGTTGCGGCCTGATTAAACAAACCGTCTCCGGCAGAAAGGCCTTCGGCCTGTTCATAAACGCCGCCGCTGGTCATGCGGGAAGAAACGGCAGAGAAAACCTGATTAACAATTTCCATGGAAACAGCTCTGACAACAGGCGCAATCTCCGGAGCCAAAGCAGTCAAAGCCGCATTAAATTCTCCGTTTTTGCTGCTCTGGGCCAACTGGTGCAATTTTTCAGCCAAATCAGCACCGGCAGAGCCGGCCGGAAAAGGCTTGCCGCTGTCGACCCAGGCTTCTGCGGCGCTGCTGTTTGTTGTCGACCCGCCGGTTTCGCCGGAAACATCTCCGCCGGTTTTCTCTTGTGAGATTATAAACTTGCCGGCTTCGGTATCAGAAGCAACAAATTTATACATATTATTATTCTCCGTAAGAGAGGCTGCAAAATTTGCCGTATTCTCAACAGAAACATTACCTCCCAGCAATGCAAACTCTTTGGATTCGCCTTCATTAACAACATTCTGAGCCAAAGTAGCCAACAGTTTTGCTCCGCTGACAACACTCCACGAATTTGCTGTCAGGCTGCCATAAGAAGAAAGACTGTTAATCGCAAGGGCCAATGTTGAACCGCTGTTAAATCTGACACTGTTCATCGTAACCTTGTTTTCACCGATATCCAAAGTCGAACCATTGGCAAAAGTTGCGCTTTGAACGCTAATCGTTCCGGATTTCTTAACCTGTAAAGTACCGCCGCTTGCATTAAAGATTGTGGCGGAGTCAAAATTGCCATTACCGGCCAAAATCAAATTACCGCCGCTCAAATTAATTTTATTACCGGTGACGGTCTCATTAAAATAAACGCTGTTTGAACCGGAAACATTAATTGTACCGTTAGAACCTGTAATTTTATCATCAAAAATGATATCTGCACTCGCAGCATTCATATTAACCGTACCGATATTATAAATAGCATTTGAAACGCCATTAGTCTTATTTCCGCTAAATCTGGTCTCTATATCCGCATTAATATTAAGAATACCGCCGACACCGTTAACGGTTACAGCCCCGCCGCTGTTGGAATTTGTTGAGGAGTTATTTAAAAATTGTCCGCTGAGTGTTGTCTGCGCATTACTTATAAGCAATATTGCGCCATAAGATGTTGCGGAATTTTGTAAAGTCGCATTTGTCAGAGTAAACTTCGCCCCGTTAGTAATCGTTATAGGGCTTCCGTCAGGTCCGTTTATAACCTGCCCGTTTCCGTTAATACTGACAATTTTCCCCGTAGCCAAGCCTTGTAAGGATTGTCCGGAAAAGTCAAGCGTATTTTGGATAACATATTCACCTTCATTGGCGAAAGCGCTGTTCCAAGAAACCACATCGGTAATATCACCCGCAGCCATTGCCGGAAACGCCGAAATCAACAAACCGGTATTGGCTAAAACGCATTTTTTCAAAATTGACGAGCATTTTTCATAAAAAAAGGCTGACAGATTAGACGAATATATCATTAAAACAACTCCATCAAATAAGACACACTCAATTAATTATTATTACAACGTTTTTTTAAAATCCAGTTCTTTCACAGTTATTAACAATTAGTTAAGCCGATTAATTGCTGAAATCGCTAAAATCAACATAAAAATGTTATGAAAAGAAAGAAAACAGAAAAATACCGAAAGACCGCAACCCAAAATTGGCTGCATTAATTGACAGAGCTTCTTCAGCTTTTGATATTCTTTAAAACAAGCTTTGCGACGTTTGAAACTCCTCAAGCAACAAAAAAACCCCTTGGCAAAACCAAGGGGTTTTAATGGTAGCGAGAGAGAACCGCTAAGTAAAAACAACCGCTGCTCCGGTTGTTTTTATCTGCAAGGTCTTTGGAACATCTTGTCGAGCGAGTAAAGCGCAAGCAAACGTGGCGAGACTAGATGCCTAAGGTCTAATCCCGTCAGTTGAAAACAAGCTCCGCGACGTTTGAAACTCCTCAAGCAACAAAAAAACCCCTTGGCAAAACCAAGGGGTTTTAATGGTAGCGAGAGAGAACCGCTAAGTAAAAACAACCGTTGCTCCGGTTGTTTTTATCTGCAAGGTCTTTGGAACATCTTGTCGAGCGAGTAAAGCGCAAGCAAACGTGGCGAGACTAGATGCCTAAGGTCTAATCCCGTCAGTTGAAAACAAGCTCCGCGACGTTTGAAACTCCTCAAGCAACAAAAAAACCCCTTGGCAAAACCAAGGGGTTTTAATGGTAGCGAGAGAGGGATTCGAACCCACGACACAAGGATTATGATTCCTCCGCTCTACCGACTGAGCTATCCCGCCATCAAATTTCTCGTATTTAATAATATTTCTGTTTGGCTTTGTCAACACCTTTTTTTATTTTGTGAAAATTCTTGTGAACAGCCGCGAATTTCTTTAAATAACAGAACACGTCTTGTCAGATTCAACGCACCGCAATGCGGCGCCTATTATTCCGGCATTATTTTCAAACGCGGCTTCTTTAAGCTCAAAAGGCGTCGTGACAATTTCCGCATTAGCTTCTTTTCCGACTTTATCATAATCAATGAAATGAGCCATGCTGCCGCCCAATAAAATTATGTCCGGATCAAAAATGTCAGCAAAAATAACAACTCCGTCTTTAACCATATTCTGCCAATGGTTAAACGCCTCCACCGCCTGTGGTTTATTTTCTTTCAATCCGGCAATAACATCATAGCTGGTCGCATTATCATCTTTATAAAATTCTTTGGCATCCAAGTTAAGCGCCCGTCCGGACATATGAATTTCCAGACAATCATATCTACCGCATTTACAACGGCGTTTCTTGTCCTGACGTATCGGAAAATGCACCTCGCCGGCCGCGCCGTTTTTTCCGGTCAACAGCCTGCCGTCGATAATAATGCCTACACCGACGCCCGTACCGAGCGTCAGCATAACAATATTATCTTTTCCTTGGGCATTGCCCACTTTATATTCCGCCCAAACGGCGGCATTGGCATCATTCTCGACATAAACCTTTTTAGAACACAAAGACTGAAAATCCGTTGTTTCATAACCGTCGGGCATATTTCCGACCGGAGCCGTCACCCGAGTGTTCTTTTTATCAACGGTTCCCGCAGTCGAAACGGCTATGGCATCAACCTCGGCCTCATATGTCTGAATAATGCTTTTCAAAAAAGCATACACAGCCTCTTTTGTCGCCGGCGTTGCGTTTTTCACAACATCGCCGCAAATGTTTCCGGCAGCATCAACAACAGCATAAGCTATTTTAGTGCCGCCGATATCAAAAGCCAAAACCTTTTTAATCTCCGCCATAACGTCCTCTGCTTTACGATTAAGTCACCATAATGATATTACACGGACAACAATTATTTGTCATCTATGATTTCATATTCGGCATCAATAATTTCTGCCTTCTTTTTTCTTGTCGCGCTTCGGCTGCGATTCTGAATGCGGCATTTGGCCTGTTCTGCCGCCTTGCGCGTTTTGTAAACAAGCATCAGAAAATTTCCCAAACCGGATAAAAGGATAATACCAAGCAAAACCGGAATCAGTATTGATACCAGATAAAAAGCGAAAGCAACGGCAAATACACCGAGAGATCCCCAAAAAGTCCATTGCAGCCAGCGATTCAAATCTTTCATTTAATGTCCTTTACAACAATATCCATACTAAAAAGATAAGAATTTTTCAGACAAATATCAACCGATACAAACAACAATATTACAGCCCCCTTGACAGAGGCTTGCCGTATGTGTGATATTTCAGCAGGTTAACAAATCCGAAAGTTAAAACTATGAAATTCAAATTACTCCTCTTATATTCCGTATTAGCCCTGAGCACAAATGCATTTGCGGCCGAAGAAAATAATAAAAACGGCCTGAGAGCAAATTTCAAACGCGTTGCTTTGGAAATGTCATCAACTTCTGTCAGCAACGCCGAAGAATATCAAAACTCGCCCAACTCCCAGCTCAGTGCCGATAGTGAAACCGTTATTAAAGGGGTTTTTGATTTTGTTTTGGAATATGAACAACCGGACTGGCAATGGAATAACAGCCTTTTTGCGGAATACGGCAAAACCCGCCTGAAAAGCACCGGAGGCGAAACTTCGTCAACGGAAAATGCCGACAAAATCTTAATTACTTCAGACTATGCCCACAAAATGTGGCGCTATCATGACGCCGACGTCGGCCCCTTTGCCAGCATCGGCTACCAAACGGAATTTACCGCCAATTCCGATGCGCCGAGAACAAAAACGCTCCGCGCCAAAGAAGGTATAAAACTTTTCAACGGCAAATATATTAAAGAATTATACATAGCTCCGGTTCAAGAGCTTGACTTTACTTATGACCAAGCAGATACAAAACTGGCTTATGAAATCGGCATTTCTGCCGAATATCCGTTGCGCGAAGGCGTAAAATTTCAACTAGAAAGCTATTTCCGCGACTATTTTGCCTACAGCACATACCGCGGCACAGACTTTAAATATGAATTTAACCTGACATCGCGTATGGATGTCAAACTGACAAACACAATGAGCCTTGCACCTTATATCACCTATTTCCGCGCGCAAGACCGCGAAGCCGCCGGCGCCGGCAGCAATTTTATGATGGGGCTGTCTCTGGCATATTCGGATTTGTTTAATTTATAAAAGGAGCTTGCCATGACTATCCTGTTTTTGGAATATCCCAAATGTTCAACTTGCCAAAAAGCAAAAAAATGGCTGGATGACAACAAGGTAACATATCAATCCCGCCACATTGTCGAAAATAACCCTACTACCGAAGAACTGGAAAAATGGCAGGCTCTCAGCGGCAAACCCTTGAAAAGTTTTTTCAACACCAGCGGACTCTTATATAAGAGCATGGGCTTGAAAGACAAACTGCCGGACATGCCGGAAAACGAGCAATTTAATCTTCTGGCTTCCAATGGCATGTTAGTCAAACGCCCGCTGCTCATCGGCACGGATTCTGCCTTTGCCGGCTTTCGTCCCGACGAATGGGCAAAAAAGGTATAATATCTTACAATAACCGTTGACAGGCAAATTAACTATGCTACTACCTAAGCATAAATTAACGAATAAATTTTTGAGGTAGTATATGTTAACACAATTTAATCTGCGCCAATTTATCAGCGCATTTGTGGTTTTGTTTGCCGTTATTGATATTATCGGTTCTATTCCCGTCATCCTGAAACTGCGCCGCAGCGGTAAAAAAGTCAATGCCGAACGCGTGGCTATACTTTCTTTATTAATGTTTCTCTGTTTCTTTTATGTCGGAGAAGCTTTCCTTGCTTTGTTCAAACTAGACATCTTTTCTTTCGCTGTCGCCGGTTCTTTGATTATTTTCATAATGGCATTGGAAATGATCCTTGATGTTGATATTTTTCACGAACGTCCGGATATGCCGAAAGACGCGACTTTCATTCCTTTGGTCTTTCCATTGATTGCCGGCGCCGGCGCTTTGACAACTTTATTGTCAATCCGCGCCCAATATGCCGACATCAATATCCTGCTGGCAATCATTGCCAACATGCTGATTGTTTATTTTGTTGTAAAAACGGCAAAAAAAATCGGACATATTCTGGGAAACGGCATCATTTATATGCTGCAAAAGTTTTTCGGAATCATTTTGTTGGCAATCTCAGTCAAACTGTTTACCTCTAACATCACCATTTTGATTGAAAACATAAAATAACGCCGAACCACCTTGATAACGGCAGCAGGCAGACTATATCTTTATTGAACATTCTATTAAGGAGATAAAGATATGAATACAAAAACTTTGCTTGCTGCCGTTGCTGTTTCAGCTGTTGCCCTGAGTTCTGCAGCCTTTGCCGGCTCAGATAATACCAATGGCGGTTTCACAGGCCCCGGCACGGAAATGACCGTTGTCTCCATTCAGGAAGCCAAAGGCATGAATGATGATGCAATTGTTGTATTGCAAGGCAATATCCAAAAGAAAATCGGCGATGAACTTTACCTTTTCTCAGACGGCAAAGATACCGTCGCCATTGAAATTGACGATGACGACTGGAACGGCTTAAATGTCGGTCCGGACGATGTTGTAGAAATTACCGGCGAAGTTGACAAAGGCTGGACTTCTATCGAAATTGACGTTGACCAGATTAAAAAAGTCAACAAATAAATAATAAAAAAAAGGCCGGAATTAACCGGCCTTTTTTTAAGCTGTTTTTTTCTTGCTCCGCATTTTGACGACAGAAGCAATTACACCCGCCAAAAGCAACGAGAATGTAACAGCCAAAGAATGCCATGCCTGCAATTCCAAACCGACATACGGCAAAAATATCTTTAAGCCGATAAAAATCAATATAATCGACAAAGCCTGTTTGAGATAAACAAACTTGTGAACCGCGGCCTCTAACAAGAAATATAATGCTCTCAAACCGAGAAGGGCAAAAATATTGCTGGTATAAATGATAAACACATCCTGCGTTATCAAAAAGATTGCCGGAATACTGTCTAAAGCAAAAATAACATCCATTGTTTCAATAATAATCAAAGCAAAGAACAGCGGCGTTATATAATGCTTGCCGTTTTCCTTAATGAAAAAATGTTCCCCGCGGATTTCATGCGTCACATGGAATATTTTTGAAACAATTTTATAAAGGCGGCTGTCTTTAAGCTCCTTAGTTTCTTCTTTGTCCGGCAGAACCATTTTTGCGCCGGTATAAACCAAGAATGCCGAAAAGATGTATAAAACCCAATGAAAATTGCTGATAAGCGCCTCACCCAAAAAGATAAGGATTGCGCGCATGACAACCGCGCCTAAAATTCCCCAAAATAAAACCCTGTGCTGATATTTTCTCGGAACGCCGAGCGAAGAAAAGATAAGCGACATAATAAAGATATTATCCAAAGACAAGCTTTTTTCCACCAAAAAGCCGGTAAAAAACAACATACCTTTGTCAACGCCTTCTTCATAAATGACAAACACGCCGAAAACACAGGCCGCTAAAATATATACAATACAAACAGCCAAAGTATGAAAGAAATTCGGCACTTCGTTTTTGCGGTTAAAAAACAACAAATCCCACATTAACAAAACCAAAACGGCAATACCGAAAATAACCCACATCCACGATTCTGGCAGCATGGCGTGATTTGTAAAAAGTTCTTTTATTTTTTCCATAATATTAATCCTTTATAAAACCCGTAAATTTTATAGGATTATTTATAACTATTGTCAATCAAAGCCGTAAATTGCCAATAACAAATTAGGCGCTTCAAACAAAGCGCCTTATTTTTTTGCTCTTTATCTTAAAAATTCAAAATACATAAAGACGGTTGCAATCCCCACGCTGACCAGCATTGTCGGTATTGACCACAACAAGAATTTGATAAAGTTTATCGGATGGCCTTCACGACTGGCCATACCGGCCACAACCACATTAGCGGAAGCGCCGATAAGCGTGCCGTTGCCGCCGAAGCATGCGCCGAGAGACAAAGCCCACCAAACCGGCATCATCGCCTCTCTGCCGCCCATTTCCGCCTCAATTGATTTGAGCATCGGTATCATGGTGGCCACAAAAGGAATATTGTCAACAATGCTGGAAAGAACGGCCGAAGACCACAAAATCAGAAAAACCAGCTTGTTCATACTGCCGTTTGTAACATCAATAAACTTCTGCCCCAAAAGCGACAAAACGCCCGTTTGTTCCAAACCGAAAACAATGATAAACAAACCTGCAAAGAAAAAGATGGTTGTCCAATCCACCATATTAAAAATCTCGCGTACTTTATCGTCTTTTTCTTCGCCTTTGGCTCCCAGAGTATAAAGGAAAAGCAAAACCGCAGCGCCGGTCAGCGCAATGGTACCGTTGTCCAAAAACAATTCTTTGGCAAAGATAAAACCGCCGATAACCAAAAACAAAACGAATAAAGATTTATAAAGGAGCGATCTGTCAATAATAGCGTCTTTTTCATTCATATCCATAACCAATTCTTTTTCGGCGTCCGTCGTTATCAGCTGGCGCCCCCAAATCAAATCAAAAACGCCGACAAGAACCAACATCGCAATCAAAACAATCGGAGATAAAACGGTTACAAAATCCATAAAAGTCAAATCTAAAGCAGAACCGATCAAAATATTCGGAGGATCGCCGATTAAAGTTGCCGTACCGCCGATATTTGACGAGAAAATCTCCAAAACCAAATACGGATAAGGATTGACCTTGAGCTTGCGCGTAATCTGGAATGTAACCGGCGCGATTAACAAAACCGTTGTAACATTATCCAAAAAACCGGAGAATATTGCCGTTACAAAAGCCAGAGCAATCAAAAGCCCGCGCGGATTGGCATTGACTTTTTTGGCAGACCAGATTGCCACATATTGAAACATGCCCGACTTTTCACAAACAGCAACAATAATCATCATGCCGATAAGCAGCGCCAGCGTATTGAAATCAACGCCGGCCAAAGCCGTTTTTTGCGTCAGAATGCCGGAAATAATCATTGCCGCCGCACCAAGCAGCGCCACGATTGCGCGATTGACCTTTTCGGTAAAGATGACAAGATAGCTGACAACCATTATCATAATAGCCGCCAGCTTGGGATCCATTCCCCAAACGGAAGAAATTACTTCATTCATTTACATACCCTCAAAATAAAACACGGCAAAGATATAATGCCTGCCCAAACAATTTACAAGCGGCAATCCGAAAAAATATCCAGATTTTTATCATAAACCTTGGTCTTAATTCCCATAAGCCCCAAAAATGAATGAAAAATATTGTCTTGAGAATAATTATTGCCGAGCTTTTTCCGCAGACACTCCCTGTCCAGCTTGAATTTTGCGGCAAATTCATCATCAAACCACAAAACCAAAGGCACATGCGTCTGTTCTTTCGGAGCCAAAGCATAAGGCGCCGCATGCAGATAAATATTATTCTCGCCCAAGGATTCGCCATGATCGGAAATATATAAAAGCACGGGATTGTATTGATCTTTCAGGCTTTGCAGAATTTCAATCACTTCAGCCAAATTCTTGCTGGTATAATGAAGCGTATTGTCATAAACATTCAAAATTTCCTCGCGCGAACACTTGTCCAGCCGCTCGGTGCCGCAATTGGGCGTAAAGACGGACTCTGTTTCAGGGTAACGCTTGTAATAAGTCGGCCCGTGGCTGCCCAGCTGGTGCAAAACGACAAACATGTCTTTGTTTTCTTTAAGCAGACGCTCTTTTAAACCTTGCGCCAGAATATCATCATAGCAGGTATCTTCTTTGCACAGGATTTCGCTTTCAACCCTGCTGCATATTCCTTTGCAGCCGGTCACATTGCCGCGCCACCAGACCTTGTATCCGGCACGCTGGGCAACATCGAGCAGATTTTCGGTATAATAAGACTGCGATTTGCTGAAGTTTTTTCGCCCCTTATGAGAAAAGAGGCACGGAAGCGCTATCGCCGTAGAAGTTCCGCAGGAAGAAACATCTCTGAAACTTAAAATATCATTGCCGAATTTTTCCAACGGCGCATTCGTCGGCTTCTTATAACCGTTCAGCGAAAAATTAGCCGCTCTTGCCGTCTCGCCCACCACAAAAACAAACAGGTTTTTCTTGCCGTTGTCCTGCCAAATCGGATAAAGTGCCGCATCTTCCCCTATCTTCAATGTCTCTTTCGGCTTTCCGGCTTCTCTGATTTTATTTTTGGCAACAGAAATAACGGCGCCGACATAATTGGCCGGAATCAAATAATATTTAAGCGGCTTGTTATTGCGCAAAAACTGCGCGGCATCCTTATAGCCTAAGCCGATAACCGCCGCGCTGACAACAACAGCCGACAAAACAACCGCAACTTTTTTAACAACCTCTGCCCTGCCCGAGCCAAACACAATATCCGTTTTATAAATAAGAAAAGAAGGCAAAACGCCGAGCAAACCGACAATCAAAAACAAGTCCCAATTCAGCAGCGCCTTCACTTCCTGAACATCCGTTTCCAACACGTTCAACAGCATAACTTTATCAACGGCCGTATGATACACAAACATAAAATAGAAAACAAAAGCATTCAAAAACGTAAAAATAATCGCCAAAGGCTTAGCTGTCCGCCGCCAAAATAACAAAGCGCAGGCAACATTCAGCAAAAGAAACAAAACGGCCGCCATTAATGAAACAAACAAAACATCAGGATTAACGGCCCAAACTTTTTCAAAAAAGATTTTATTAAACAAAATCAATGTCAGAAGAGAATAAAACGCATTAAAGCCTAAAGAGTTCATCTTCCAAAAATATCTCTCGGATATCAGATTCTTCAATCTTGCAATCACCGCCATTAAAAATTTCTCCATATAAAATATTTATAAAAAATGATACAAATAATGAATAAATTTCCTATATTTTTTTCTGTTTTATACACTATCTTTACCATTTGCATTTTATACTTCGGATAAAAAGTTAAACTTAAGGACTGCTTAAATGAATAGTGCGATTTGCCTGCATAATGCGACTATTTTAACCGGTTTTTCCGTTATGGAAAATTGTGCCGTTTATATTAAGGAAAACAAAATTGTAGACGTTTTCAGCGAAGAACGTTTCAAACAAAAGGAATTTAACCCCAAAGTTCAAATCATTAACGTCAACGGCGCTTATATCGCGCCGGGGTTTATTGACACCCATATCCATGGCATCGGCGGTTTCGGCACGGATGACGGAGATAAGGAATCAATCCTGAAAATGTCTGAAATTCTCCCCCGATACGGTGTTACGGCCTTTATCCCGACACTGTATGCGGGCAAAGAAGAAGAAATGATAAAAAACATCAAAGCGGTTGTTAAGGCTATGGGCAAAGAAAAAGGCGCGCATATTGCCGGCATCCACCTTGAAGGACCGTTCATTTCCAAAGAACGCCTCGGCGTTCAGAGCGAGGAAGCCGTCAGTACGGTCAGTATTCCGTTAATGGAAAAACTCTATAAAGCCTCCAAGGGACATATCATCAACATGACGGTTGCCCCCGAACTCAAAGGCATGCGCGAACTGGCTTTGTGGTGCATTTCCAAAGGCATCATCCTTCAGGCCGGACACACAAACGCCACCTATGCGCAAATGGTAGAAGGCATGCAGGCGCGCATTATTCATACGACGCATTTGTTCAATGCCATGAGCCGCATGCATCATCGTGACCCCGGCGCGGTCGGCGCCGTTTTCATTCATCCGGAAATGTCTTGCGAAGTGATTGCGGACGGCATTCACATTGATCCGCACCTGATAAAGCTTCTGGTTCAATATAAACCGATTGACAAATTGGTAATGGTGACCGATTCTCTGAAACCGACCAAACAAAACGCCAGAATTTTATATGCCAACAATGAAGAAGTTTATTTAAACAAATGCTTCTATCGCAAATCAGACAATGTTATTGCCGGTTCTGCCCTGACAATGATTGAAGGATTTAAAAACCTTATCGACTGGGGATTAAACCACGAACAAGCCATTCATTTGGCATCAACCAATCCGGCTAAGATAATGAAACTGGAAACCAAGGGTAACATTGCCCCCGGCTATGATGCCGACTTGGTTGTTTTTGATAAAAGTTTTAACATAATGCACATGATTATTAACGGCAAAATTTATGAGGGAGAAAGCCTATGCGCGTAATCATCAAAAAAAACTACGAAGAATGTTCAAAATGGGCCGCCAATTATATTGCCGACCGGATTAAACGCTTTCGCCCGACAGCGGAAAAACCTTTTGTTTTGGGGCTGCCGACCGGTTCAACGCCTTTGGGCATTTATAAAGAACTTATCAGCCTGTTCCAAAAAGGCAAAGTTTCTTTTGCCAATGTCGTCACGTTTAATATGGATGAATATATCGGATTAGACGCCTCCCACCCGCAAAGCTATCACCATTTTATGTGGGAAAACTTTTTTTCCCATATCGATATTAAAAAGAGCAATGTTCATATTCTTGACGGCATGACAAAAAACTATGTCAAAGAATGTCAGGATTATGAAGATGCTATCAAAAATTATGGCAAAATTCATCTCTTTTTAGGCGGCGTCGGTTCTGACGGACACATTGCTTTTAACGAACCCGGCTCCTCTTTAAGCTCCAGAACCCGTGTTAAAACGCTGACACAGGAAACGGTCAATGCCAACTCGCGCTTTTTTGAAGGAGATGTCACCAAAGTCCCGACAACAGCATTAACCGTCGGTATCGGCACGATTATGGATGCGGAAGAAGTAATGATTATGGCAACCGGACAAAACAAAGCCCGCGCCATTCACCATGCCATTGAAGGCAGCATCAACCATATGTGGCCGGTCAGTATTTTACAAATGCACCAGCACGGTTTTATTGTCTGCGACGATGACGCAACCAATGAACTCAAAGCAGATACGGTCAGATATTTTAAGGAAATTGAAGGTTCTAAGATTAGAAAATAATCTGAAAGCGCAACAAAATATTATCCTCGCGAAAATATTTGCCGCGGGGATATTTTTTTAATCAACCAGTTCAATTTTGACTTTCTTGTCAAAATAACGCGCCAAAGCATTAACCATGCTCAGGCTGATTTCCAATTGCGCCAGCTCCAGCCTTTCCAAATAGATTTTCTTAAATCCGGTTTCAAACCCAAGTTCTTCAATTGTCAACTTTCGGCTTTTTCGCAAAGCTGTTATTTGGTTTGCCAAAGCCGTCCTTGTCTCACGGAAATTTTTTTTTGCTTCTTTTTTTGTTATCATAATTCAACTCCTGTTTTTGTACCTTGCCATGTCGAAACTACCGACAAATAAAACATGGCAAATGATTAAAACAAACCACCTTTGGTTTATCCAAAGGTGGCGGAGCTGAAAAACTGTACAAACACAGTCATGGTTATTCGCCCGATAAATCGGCTTATTTCCCACACTCCACCATGAGTGGATATTTTTGTTTGTAGATGTTTTTCAGACACCGCAAATTGTCTCCAATCTGCAAAAATGAAATTAAAGAATAAAAGTAAAAAATGCAATAAATTTCTGTATAAAAACACCGCAATAATGATTATTGCGGTGTTTTTCATAAAATTCGGATAATGAGGGATATAAAGTGATTTTCAGGAGCGCAGCCCCGCAGTGTACATAGAAGTACATGAGGAGGCGAGCACCGCAAAATTGCTTTAGATACCCATTAAACGAATTTTATCCTATTTGAGCCAGTATTCTATCGTCGACACAACCCTCACCTTCTTATTGATTTGTGTCATTTCGCTGGCGTTCATTGTCTGCTCGGCCGGCAAAATTGAGAAAACGCCTTGGTTCGCACGGCGGATTTTGCCGACTTCGCTGTCTGAACTCTTGGCAAATTCACGGGCAGAAGCTTCGGCATTCTTCGTAGCTTCTTCCAACATCTTCGGCTTAATATCATTCAGCTTGGTGAAGACATAAGAAACCGGCGAACCGTATTGATTGTCAAAAACAACGCCTTGCGAAATCAAACTTCCGGTTTGCCCCAAAGATTTTTCAACCAAATCAACATTCTGCGAGCGAATGGTAATCGTCTGGTTCAAGATATAGCGCGAAGCGTTGATGTCATTGCTGCGATACGGATTTGCCAGCAAATCGTTTGTGTTAATCGAACTTGCGTTAATTTCTTCGGCGGCAAACCCCTGCTCTGTCAGAAAAGCGGCAATCAATTTGCCCTTTTGTTCCATTTCCTGCTGAGCCAAAGCCAAATCATTGCCGGTAACCACAAATTTCAGCTCCCAAACAGCCAAATCAGCCTTGACGTCCATTTCAGACAAGCCTTTAACAGTTACCGAATTGGCATTCATCTTAGTTTGGTAGTAATAATAACCGGGAAAATAACCGGCTGCGCACAAACCGCCGCCAATCAGCAAACCAGCCAGAAAACGGGAAAATCCGCCGCAGGAACGGCTATGGCAGCCGCATTTGCAATTATCGCCGCAACTACAGCTGTCACCACATTTGCATTTTTTGCCATCTTTGCCTTTGCTGCCGCAAGTGCAAGGTTTGCCTTCATTGCAGCCGCAAGTGCATTCCGGTCCGCAGTCACATTCTTTTTTTACAATCTCATCCATGTCTCTCTCCTTATATTTTAACAAACTTGTCCGATGCAATAATATTCGAATCCCGAGCGGCGGACATCTTCTTCATTTAAAATATTACGTAAATCTACAATTTTAGCCGCCTTGACCCTATTCTTTAGTTTAAGAAAATCAAGTTTTTTAAAATCTTCCCATTCCGTCAAAATGGCAATAACTTCCGCCCCCTCGCAAGCCTGATACGCATCTTCTGCATAATGGACTGATTCCGCCAAAAGCTTATGGGCATTATCCGTTGCTTTCGGATCATAAACGCAAATGTTGCGGTTATACTTTAACATATCGCGCACAATATCCATGGCCGGAGATTCGCGGCAATCGTCAGTACCGCCCTTAAAAGCCAGTCCCAAAACGGCAATGCGTCCGTTTTCCCGATCGGCAAGGCGAGATAAAACCCTTTCTGCCATTTCGGCTTTGCGCTCGTCGTTTTTGGCGATTGTCGTTTCAATCAAATTCAAATGCGCACCGTATTTTTTGCCCATTTGCGCCATAGCATTGGTATCTTTCGGAAAACAGGAACCGCCGTACCCCGGCCCCGGATTTAAAAATTTCTTGCCGATACGGGAATCAAGCCCCATACCTTTGGCAACTTCGCGGATATCTGCTCCGGCCTTTTCGCAGAAATTTGCCATTTCGTTAATATAATGGATTTTCATCGCCAAAAAAGCATTGGAAGCATATTTGATTGTTTCTGAAGATTTGCGCTTCACAAACAAAAATTCCGTTTTGCCTTCAAACGGCGCATAAAGCTTTTTCATAACCTCGCGGGCTTTGTCGGTATTGGCGCCGACAACAATCCTGTCCGGATTGAAAAAATCGTGAATGGCAAACCCCTCGCGCAAAAACTCAGGCAAAGAAATCACATCAAAATCGGCATTGGGATTAACTTTGCAGATAATTGCCTCAACTTCGTCTCCCGTTCCGACCGGCACCGTCGACTTGGTTGCCACCACGGTATAGCCGTCCAGATACTCGGCCAGTTCATAAGCCGCAGCATGGATATATTTCATATCGGCTTCTTTGGTAAACGGATGCGGCGGCGTTCCGACGGCAATCATCACAATATCTGCCCCGTTTACGGCTTTTTTCATATCCGTCGTGAAAGACAAACGCCCCGAAGCGACATTCTTTTTAAAAAGCTCTTCCAGGCCGTCTTCATAAATAATCAATTTTCCGGCATTCAAGTCGTTAATTTTCTGCTCAATCTTATCAACGCAGACAACTTCATTGCCAAGCTCAGCCAAACCTACTCCGGTCGGCAGCCCGACATAGCCTGTTCCAATAATTGCTACTTTCATCTTTAATCCTTAAATTAGTCCAGATAAAGCAACTATAACAAAACCAAGCCGCAAAGCAAATGATTAGGACAGACTTTCCACCAGTTTTTCGGCGCACTTCAACCCGTCTGCAGCAGCCGAAAGAATGCCTCCCGCATAACCGGCGCCTTCGCCGCAGGGATACAAGCCTTTAACATTGCTTTGCATATTTTCGTCTCTGACAATTTTAATCGGCGAAGAACTCCGGCTTTCGATACCGGTCAAAACAGCATCGGGACAGGCAAACCCGTTCAACCGTTTGTTCATTTCCAAAATCGCCGCTTTCATCGTTTCCGTAACATATGGCGGCAACAATTCCTGCAAATTGCCCAAAACTACCCCCGGACAATAGGACGGATGAACTTCTCCCAATGCTTTTGAGGCTTTGCCGAGCAGAAAATCTTTAAGCAGCTGGGCCGGCGCTTTATAAGTATTGCCGCCAAGCTGAAAAGCCTTTTCTTCCAGCTGCCGCTGCCAATACATTCCCTGCAGCGGATGATCGCCGCCGAAATCTTCGGGCGTCACGCCGACCAACAGCGCCGAATTGGCATTAATTTTATCTCGGGCAAACTCGCTCATGCCGTTTGTCACAACACGCCCTTTTTCCGAAGCTGCAGCCACAACCACTCCCCCCGGACACATGCAAAACGTATAGGCAGACCTTCCGTTTTTGCCGTGATAAGCCAGCTTATAATCGGCGGCGCCGAGCTGAGAGGCAAATTTTCCGTATTGAGATTTGTTAATCAGGCTTTGGCGGTGCTCGATACGCACGCCGATTGAAAAAGGTTTTTGTTGAATTTGAACCTGATTTTTATAAAGCATTTCAAATGTATCGCGCGCGCTGTGCCCTATTGCCAAAATAACTTTATCGGCAGACAGCTCATAAATTTCCCCTTTTTCATTTCTGACTTTCAAGCCTTGAAGCTTTCCGTCTTTGATGAGCAAATCTTCAACTCGGTTATAGAAACGGTATTCGCCGCCGAGAGATTCAATTTTTGCCCTGATTTTTTGGACGGCCAGCGCCAGTTTATCCGTACCGATATGCGGCTTTGCCAGATAGCCTATCTCTTCGGGAGCGCCGGCAACAATCAATTCTTGCAATACTTTGGCCGTGTATAAGTCTTTTTTTATGCCGCTCATCAGCTTGCCGTCAGAAAAAGTTCCGGCTCCGCCCTCGCCGAACTGCACGTTTGAATCTTCTTTAAGTTCGGCATTTTTCCAGAATGCCATAATATCTTTTTGCCGCTGAGACACCGGAGCGCCCCTTTCCAGAATAACCGGTCTTAATCCGGCTTCTGCCAAGGCTATTCCGGCAAACATGCCTGCCGGACCGCTGCCGATAATAACCGGACGCGCAGCTGCCTTAGTTTTTTTTAATTGAAAAGAACGCAGTTCTTCGTCCTTGACCTGTTCAACAAAAGGATAATTCGTTGTCTTCAGAAATGCTTGTTCATTATCAACTTCCACATCAATGCTGTAAACATAATGAACATTTGCTTTGGAGCGCGCATCAAGCGCTTTTTTAGCAATTTTCCAGCTTTTAAAACGGCCGCGGTAACCGATTTCGCGCGCCAGGCTCTCTATCAGCATAGAAACAGGCAATTCCAACGGCGCTTTGACATTACTGATTCTTAACATAAAAAAACCTCACTTTAATTCCTTAAAGTGAGGTATAGCAAATTGAGATGATTTTTCAATCTTTATCTTTGCCGTCTTCATCATCTTCGGAAAAATCGTCGCCGTTTTCAAAAAAGATGTTGATTAAGCCGCGGCGGTAAATCCAAAGGTTGATAACACCCAAAACCACGGACAAAGAACCGAACAAATACAACAGATAATACCAGTTGAGCTGGTTGGCTGACATCATCACATCCTGATTACTTACATGAATAAAAGCAATTGAAATCGCCGTAATCACAAAAGCCACAACAAAAGCCAAAGTCCAAATTTTGCGCTGTACGTTTGTTTTAACAAAAAAGTTCATCAGCAAATACATCAGAAATAACGCCAGAAATAAATAAAGCTCCATTTTCCTCTCCTTAATAAAGTTGTTTAATTCTGATATATAACCGAAAGTCGACATTTCAAGAGACAAAAAAAGAGAGAGGCAAAATCTTGCCACCCTCTTTTTAGAAAAAGAAATAAAAAATTCCTAGTCCTACAAAATTAAAGATCAAATAACAAAGCAAAAATTTCTTGCTTGTCAACGCCTTGACAATGAAATAAATCATCACAACGGCGCAGGAAATGTTAAGCGCAACGGAAATAACATGCCCGACGAACCTAGGAAAGAACATCAGCCAAGAATTTTCTGTCGCAAACAGCAACGCATAGACAGCCATGAAAAGAAAAAAAGCAATCCAGCCGCCGACCGCGCCAAATATCTTGCCCAAACTTCCGATCAGGTTCAAAATAAAAGCCACGCCGAAAATTGCACAAAACAAACCTATTATTGTCTCAATCATAGTCAGATAATTTTTTAGATGCAGTGCCGAGGCGTTCGAAAAAAATTTTTCTACACTGAAATCAACTCGTGATTTAAACACTGCGGTAAATAATATGCCTCCAATAATAAATAAAAAAATCCTTTTAAGACTTTTATTATAGCACAAATAAAGGGCTTTTCCAAGCCCTTGGTTTTACAGAAACAAATAATAAGAATTGTAAAGGAGTGTACAATCGCCTTTAACAGAAAAACTCAAATAGCGCGGGATATAAAGTAATTTCTAACGGCGAAGAAAACCCTAGTGTACAATGAAGTACATAACGGAGTAATTTATTCGCTGCTTCTATATTAGCTGCCTAATCCATAAATTCTTTTATATGAGGTAAATAATAAGAAACAAGAAAAATTACGAAGGAGTGTACAATGAAGTACATGACTGAGTAATTTATTCGCTGTTTCTGTATTAGCTGCCTAATCCATAAATTCTTTTATATGAGGTAAATAATAAGAAACAAGAAAAATTACGAAGGAGTGTACAATGAAGTACATGACTGAGTAATTTATTCGCTGTTTCTGTATTAGTTACCCATAGAAAAGAATTTATATTTGCATGTTAAGAATAGACTGATAAGCCTTTACCGCCGTGTCACGGAATGCAACGACCGTATCCAACGCCATTTCGGCATTTGATACAGCCAAAACAACGTCTTGAACATCTGCTTTTCCTTGGATTCCGGCAATCGTTACGGCTTCGCTCTTTTTTGAAAGCTCAACCGCTTTGTCAAAACTGCTTTTAACCATTTCGCCAAAATTTGAAGATGGAGCTGCTTTCGGCTGTTCGGCCGGAATTTTGGCCCCGATACGGCTTAAAGCTGTCTGATACGCATCCAATGCACTGGAAATATTGTTAATCACGATTGTCTCTCCCTAACTTACTTCAAAATATCCAAAACTTTAGTATTCATTTCTCTGGCGGTCTGCACCATTGTCAAATTGGCTTCATAAGCCCTCTGAGCTTCCTTCATATCCATCATTTCGACCAAAGGGTTTACATTCGGCATGGCCACATAACCCTCGGCATTGGCTGCCGGATGATTTGGCGCATATTTCATCACAAAGGGCGATTTGTCTTCAATAACTTTGCTGACCTTAACCATTTCCGCGCCGGTTTCTTTGTCAACATAGTTCTTAAAAGTCACGACCTGACGGCGATACGGATCCTCTCCCGGACGGATACCGACAGATTCGGCATTGGCCATGTTTTCGGATATTACCCGCAAACGGTCGCTCTGGGCTTTCATCCCTGAAACCGCTATATCTGCCGTAACTGATAAATTGCTCATTTTTCAATCCCCGCCGCTAAATATTAATTTTAGTATTAGCCGCTCTTAACATGGTGCGGTATTTGTTATAAATGGTAATCATGCGATTGTATTCGCCGCTGGCTTTGCTGGCTTCGTTAAGCTGGTCTTCAACAATAACGCCGTTCCCGTCGATTGTCAGCGGAGTTGTCGGCCTTGGCGTATAAACCTTATTGGTAAAAGAAGCAGAACCCGTGCCGCTCATATGCATCGGATTTGTCGTTTTCAGAGCCAGAGTCTGAGACAGCTCGCCGCTGAAAGTAGGCTTCTGCACATCTTTTGGAAGGTAGCCGGGCGTGTTGGCATTAGCCAGATTCGTGGCTATAACCCTTTCCTTTTCAGTCAAATAACGCATATTCTGATGCGCCAGACTAATAACCGACAGATTAGTTAAATCCATAACATTCCCTTTCCATGACATGCTTTTGCATATTTACATGCAAATATCATGCCGCCGAAAAGCTCTTGCCAACTTTTCCCCAAAAGTTTATATTAAGGCAGGAAACAATTTCGGAACATAAACATGTCTGAACAAAATAGTAGCAAAAAGAACAAGAATAACAATGCAGAAATCGGCTTGTCCACAGATTATGCTGTTGCGCTCGGCTATGACATGGAAAAACAAAATGCCCCGAAAGTTCTTGCCAAAGGGCAAGGGCATGTTGCCGAGAAAATTATTCAAATTGCCATTGATCAGGGAATTGAAATCCGTCAAGACGCCGATTTGGTTCAAATATTGAAAGCAGTAGACATTGACAGTGAAATTCCGATTGAAGCTTTTTCAGCCGTAGCTGAAATCATTTCTTACATTTATCGCGAAAACGGCAAAATAATCGAAAAATAATCTAAAAACGCCCGACTAAACCGCTTGAGAAAACCTCTGAAACGGATAATAAAAAAAACTCGGATAGAGGAATTTATAAAGTGATTTAAAAGGCGAGGAAAATTTTAGTGTACATAGAAGTACATAAATTTTACGAGACCGCATTTAATCATTTTAGAAAACACCTGAACAGATAATGAAAAACTCGGATAGAGGAATTTATAAAGCGATTTAAAAGGCGAGGAAAATTTTAGTGTACATAGAAGTACATGAATTTTACGAGACCGCATTTAATCGCTTTAGAAAACCTCTAGACGAGTTTTTCCAGAATGGCGATGAAAAAGCCGTCAGTCCCTGTCGTTAAAGGGGATAAACGCAAATACTTTTCAGAATGGTAGGGATACGGCGCCTCTAATTTTTGCTCCCAAAGCTCTTTTATATTTATCAAACGGACATTTGGATTGCTCTGCAAAAAAGCTCCTATGATTTCTTCGTTTTCTTCATTCAAAATCGAACAGGTAATATAAACGATACGCCCGCCGATTTTCGTTTTTTCATAGGCTTTGCCCAACAGCTCGAACTGAATCTTATTAAGTTTGTCAACCATATTTTGATTCAGGCGGAATTTGGCATCAGGAGAGCGGCGCCAGGTTCCGGTTCCCGAACAAGGGGCGTCAACGACAAAGCGGTCAAAATCCTTATCAGAAGTTGCAACAAAATCAAGGAGTTCAATATTTTTGATACCCAAACGCTCCAAACGCGGTTTAATTGCCATTAAGCGTTTTTTTTCAATGTCATGAGCATAAATATGGCCTTTGTTTTGCAACAAATACCCCATTGCCAGACTTTTGCCGCCGGCTCCGCAACAATAATCTATAATCTTATGCTCCGGCTTGACGTCTGCCAAAACGGCCGCCAGTTGGGAGGCCTCGTCCTGAACCTCAATCTCTCCTTCTTTATAGGCAATGCAGTTGCCCAAAGGGATACGCTCATCACAGCGGATGCCAAGCGGCGAATAAGGCGTCGGATAAACGCTGAAACCTTCGGCTTTGAGCTTGTCAATAACCGCTTCCCTGCTCTTGACATTAATGCGAAAATCCGCACTAGCCGGCACATTCAAAGATTTAAGCAAACGAACGTCCTGAATCTTTTTATACAGCCATTCCGGCGTTTCGGCTTCGACATGCGGCGGATAAACGTCTTCATTATCAATTTTAAGCCATTCTTTTTCTTCAACGCTTAAAGCCGCCGGAGAGTATTGGCCTCCGTCAAAAACGGCATCAATATCTTCCCCTTTGCTTTTCAGATAAGCCAACAAGATTTTTCGATACTCTTTGGATTGCGCATCAAACTCAAGTTTCATCCGGTTGCGGATAATATGCCAAACCGTCTCGCTGATAAAACGCCGGTCTTTTGAACCGATATATTTGCGGGATTTGAGATAATCGTCAATAATTCCGTCCGCAGGCTTACTGTCTTTGAAAATTTCGCTGATAAGTTCTAAAACCGCCTGATAACGCGCACCGTTTTGCATATGTTTCTCCTTTTTTTCAGCAGTATAAAACAAAAGCCTGTAAAAGCAACATGCTTTTACAGGCTTGGCTGACTTTTCGTCAGGAAGAACCGTCAGGAACGTTCACCCCAGACCTGAGTGAAACCACGTTTTGAGCTGTGGCTGTTAGGATCCACCATTTCGGTCAGGAAATTATCCCCTTCGCGGAAAAAATACATTCCGCAAACCGGCGTTCCTCTGTAGCTGACCGAAAAGATATAACCTTTTCTGCCGTCAGCGAGCGTCATATCACCGAAAGACACGACTGAACAGTACATGCCTCGGTCGACAACCTGCTCTCCTCTGTCTTGCACGGTAATTGGCTTGGTAAGCAGAATTGCCAGATTTTTACCTAGCTCGTCTTGTGTTGCTCCGGTCAGAACCTCTGCCAAAACAACCTTTTTCTTCGAGAGAAAAACTGATTCTTTCATATCGAAAAATTTTTAGGTTACACAAAAAATACAAAATTACTTCATTAGATTAAGCATTATTAGCCGAATTTTTGACAAAAGTAAAGAATTATTTATGCTGCAAACCCAATACCTCTTTTTTTTATTTAAAATTATCTATAGGAATTTCGCAGATAAGTCTAAAAATGTTTGAAAGCACGCCCGTTTTGCACCGGCCCAAACACCTACCGGTCTTCCCAAAGTTCAAAACGAGGTTTTCCGCCGGAAACAGTATCTTCAAACAAGGCCAAAGGACGCGCCCAAATCTGAGACTTGTTCTTTACATTGCAATAAATAACCAGCTTTTCTTCTGTTTCCGTATGGGTTGCAACTTCCAACACCAAATATAAATTGCCTTTATAATGTTGGTAAATTTGTCCGCGATGTACCATATCTCTTTACTCCCGATTATCTTTTTTAAAACCAATTGCAACCAGATATTCTTCGGGAGAGCCTTGGCGGCTGGCATCAGGTTTCGCATGAGAAACTTTGGCGAAATTCTTTTTAACGTCAGCCAGCAAAGCCCCTTCCGCCCCGCCTTTAAAAACCTTGGCGATAAAAATGCCGTTCGGCGCCAAGACTTCTTTGGCAAATTCATAGGCAATTTCAACAAGACCGATTGTCCGCAAATGGTCTGTCTGCTGGTGGCCGGTCGTATTGGCGGCCATATCGCTCATCACAATATCCGCCTCGCCGTTCAAAAGCTCTTTCAGTTTATCGGCAGCTTCCGGTTCGGTAAAATCCTGCTGAATCAGCGTTGCGCCTTTAATTGGTTCTGTTTCCAAAATATCAATGCCGACAACCTGCCCCGTTCCCTTATTGCGCTCAACCGCAACCTGTGTCCAACCGCCCGGCGCGCAGCCCAAATCGACGATTGTTTTGCCTTTGCCCAAAAAATGAAACTTTTCATCTAACTGTATCAGCTTAAACGCAGCTCGGGAACGATAGCCCAAACGTTTTGACTCCGCAACATACGGATCGTTCAGCTGCCGTTCAAGCCAGCGATTGGAAGACTTGTCGCGGTATTTTGAGGTTTTGACACGCACCGTCAACTGGTGGCGGCCGCGAATTTCCTTTGCTGATTTAGTCAACTTTGCCATTTTTGCTCACATACTTGTTAATTAACTGTCTGGTATCTTTTTTATTATAATTTTCAATCAACTCGTCAAGAATGCCATCTTTGGCACTTTTTAATGAAGCGGTCAGCTCATCTGCTCCCAAGCGGTCATAAATCGTTTTAAAAATAACGCTGGCGGCAGTAAAAATAAAAGAGCGTTTTTTGCCGATATAATCATCTTCCAACAATTGCTGCCGATTCAGCGTATAAATACGCGCAATCTGCTTATCAATATCCGTGCATTTTATACAATGCCCGTCAGCCATATCCCTGTCATATCTTCCAAACTTTTTAATCATCGAAACAAACCGCAGCGGCGTACTGGAGGTTGATACAAAACAAACCTGCCCGCGCTTTTCATCAAGCTCGGCATCTTTAACAAACCGGTCGACATAACCGGCAATTTCCTGTTCAAGCTTTTGAGCCTTCTCAGAATCATACTCAACCAGATCAAAAGCTTCCGAAGCGTTGCGCGCACCCCACGGAATGGACACGGTATGCAGAATTTTCGGATTTTTGGTATTCTCGGCCAAGGTAATTTCGGTTGAACCGCCGCCCAAATCATACAAAACGACATAAGGAGTTTTGCCGCAGACATGTTCTAAGGCGCCTTTAAGATTCAGGCGCGCCTCTTCATAACCGTCAATCACTTCTATTTTTATTAAGGATTCGTCATAAACCCTCTTGATAAATTCATCGGCATTCTTGGCCATACGGCACGATGCCGTCGCAATAGCCCGACAATCAACAATATTATATTGGTTCATAACCTGCTTGAGCTTATAAAAGCACTGCACGCCGCGTTCTACCGCTTCCGGCGTAAATTTCATTTGAGGATACATCCCTTCGCCCAATCGCGGAGACAAAGCATCGGAAAAGACATAATTTTTTTGGGCATCGGCAATAGCCAAACGGCAAGAGTTTGTTCCCAAATCAATCGCCGCAAAATAAAAGTCATTCACTGTGTTCATTGTTTTTCTTTCCCCTTTTGTTAAAAGGATAGCGTCTGCGACGCTTTTTATGGCCGTTATTTTGAGAATGCATCAAATCAAGCAAAATTCCTTCTCTTATGCCCCGATCTGCAACCGTAATTTCGGAAATCGGCCAAAAAGAACACAAAGCTTCTATAATCGCGCATCCGGCCATGGTCAAATCGGCCTTTTGCGCCCCGATGCAGGGATGTTTCTTGCGCCCTTCATCACCCAGACGTTTAATTTTGGCAATAGCTCGGTCAATATCCTGTTTGGTAATCGAAAGGCCGTCTACTGCCGAGCGGTTATAACGAGGCAAATTCAAATGGACGGCACCTAAAACCGTCACGGTGCCGGAAGTTCCGATAATCTGGATTTCCTGATTGCGAACGGCTTCCATAATGTTATATTTTTCTTCAAACTCGCTAAGAATTTTATGCGTCCGTTCAATAATCGTATTATAAGCCAAATTAGTCATATCCTGAGACGGAAATGCCTCGGAAATCGTCACAACGCCATAAGGAAGCGAAACGAAACCCTCAATAAAACTTTTGCCGCTGTTCGTCACTCTTGCCAGAGAAATCTCCGTTGAACCGCCACCGATATCAAAGACCAAAGCTCGTTTAATGCTGCGGTTCAAAAGCGGGATACAGCCGACTACGGCCAAACGGGATTCCTCTTTTGATGAAATAATTTCAATATTTAATCCGGTCTCGCGTTTGACGCCTTCAATAAAATCCGCACAATTAAGCGCGCGGCGGCAGGCGGCCGTTGCAACATAACGATAACGGTAAATCGGGGCATATTCAGCCAAAACGCCGGCACAAACTTTCAATGCGCCGACTGTCCGTTTGATTGCAGGACGGGACAATTCATTGTCTTTGATTATCCCTTCGCCCAAACGGGTTATCTTCGAAAAAGTTTCAACTATCCTAAAAGAACTCGGCGTCGGCGTTGCAATTACCAAACGGCAGGAATTCGTACCCAAATCAATCGCCGCATAATTCCGCTGCTCCTGCGAAAGCGGCTGCTTGTGCTTTTTACCTTCATATGGCTTTGTATTATTTGTTTTTTTGCGCCATTTTTGCATTAATTTTCAATTCGATATAAAAAAAGGTTATAATTTGCTAAATTTATAACCCATTATTGAAAGAGACACAATATTTTTTTGATTCTTTATGAAAGAATAAAAAATATTAATCCAAATTTTATTATATGAGGCTAATAATAAGATTTCAGAGTGAAAGTACTGCAGTGTACATAAAAGTACATGAGGAAACTTTCAACTCGCAAAATCTGTATTAGTAGTCCATAGAATAAAATTTTTTAAGCGCCGTAGATTTCTTGGCGTACAACCGTCCTCAACTCATCAATACTGACCAGCTCTTTCTTTTCGTTCTCAAAATGCCAGTAAACCCAGCCGTTGCAAGCCGGCGCATTCTGGGCAGCCGCACCGACCTGGTGGATTGACCCTTCAAGCTGTTCCGATTTCAAAGTACCGTCCGAGCGGACAACCGCACAATGTTTGCGTCCGGCATCATATAACCAGTCGCCGGGATTAAGCAACCCGCGCTCGACAACAGCGCCGAACGGAATTCTCGGCTGGCGTTTTTTGGAAGAAAATTCAAGGCAAGCCGCATTATCGACCGATTCAACAGCATTAATGCGCGCCTGTGCACCTTTGACATACGCAGCATCACGCTCAATGCCAATAAAATTGCGTCCCAATTTTTTGGCGACGGCGCCGGTCGTACCTGTTCCGAAGAAAGGATCCAAAACCACATCGCCAACATTGGTCGAAGCCATAATCACGCGATACAGCAAACCTTCGGGTTTTTGTGTCGGATGAAGTTTGTTGCCGTCATCGTCTTTCAGGCGTTCTTTGCCCGTACACAAAGGAATTTGCCAATCGCTGCGCATTTGCGTATCTTCATTCAGCGCTTTCATTGCTTCATAATTAAACGTATATTTGGAATTCGGACTCTTTGACGCCCAAATCAAAGTTTCATGGGCATTGGTAAAACGCGTTCCCTTAAAATTCGGCATCGGATTAGTCTTGTTCCAGATAATGTCATTCAAAATCCAGAAACCTAAATCCTGCAAGATATAACCGACACGGAAAATATTATGGTATGAACCGATAACCCAGATTGCGCCGTCATCTTTCAAAACGCGGCGGGCAGCGGTCATCCATTCGCGCGTATAAGCATCATAAGCGGCCAAGCTCTCAAAACTGTCCCATTCTTCGTACACGCCGCTGACATTGGTATTATCCGGACGCGTCAAAGCGTCGCCAAGCTGCAAATTATACGGAGGATCGGCAAAAATCAAATCGACCGAATTCGGCTCCATGCGATTCATTGCTGCAATACAATCATCATTGATAATGGTATTAAGAATAGTTTTTTGCTGCTTACTGCTCATTGTCACCAACCATATAGAGGATTACTCCGATGTGTCAAGTATCATAGAATTTAGTTATAAATTTATTAACATTGAACAAAAATTATTACTGCAGTCCAACAAAAAAAATAATTCGTATTTTACAGAAAGATAAACGCCTTTTTTTTGTGAGTAATTTAATATGGAAACAAAAATTCAAACAGCTTTGTTAATAATCGCCTGAATCGGTTTATAAGAACACCGATGTTCGGGGCAAATGCCATGTTCCCGCAAACCGGCAATATGAGCTGCCGTTCCGTAACCGGCATTTTTTTCAAAAGCATACCAAGGATATTTCTCGGCCAATTCTTTCATCAGCCTGTCCCTATAAACTTTGGCTACAATTGACGCCGCGGAAATGGAATATGATAAAGCATCGCCTTTAATAACGGTTTGCACGGTACAAGGAAAATTCTTCGGTTTTTGATTTCCGTCGACCAAAGCCTTCTCCGTCGTCACGCCCAAAGCTTCATAAGCCCGCCGCATGGCAAGGAAAGTTGCCTGCAGAATATTCATTTCGTCTATTTCTTTGCTGCTGGCTTTGCCGATTCCGATTGCCAGTTTCCCCTTTTTCTGTTCTTCAAACAACAATTCATAAAGCGCCTCGCGCTTTTTGGCCGATAATTTCTTTGAATCGTCCAAGCCGTCCAACAAAGCCTTATCCACGTTTCTGTCAAGAAAAACTACGGCACCGGCCGCAACCGGCCCCGCCCACGGACCGCGTCCGGCCTCATCTATTCCGGCAACAGGCGTTCCCGAATTATCTTCATATTTAAAATCAGGCATAAATTTTCCTCACTTTGTACAAGGCGTTGTCGGACTAAGGCAGCGCCCGTAGCAATCATAAAGCAGTTGATTGGGCGGGCAGACGCATTTTTGATTCACGCAAACCTTGCCGCCGCGGCAGGGCGGATTGCAGCGCGAAGCTTCCGGACAGCCCCAGCAGGCAACTCCTTTATAGCTGACACGCGTCGGATTTTTACAAACCGAAGGATAACTTGCCGTCCGCCCTATCTCCCAACACAAACGGTTCATTTTGCCTATGCGGCCTTTCAAAGTGCTGCTGTTAACCAGCGCGGCAGCTGTTCCCGCATAAAACAACAAGGCAGTCAGCACAAAAAGCTTCAAAACAATTTTCATTTTGCCCGCCGCCCTTTCCGTCCGGCAGCCAAACCCTGACATTGAAAGCTTTTGACACACATGCCGTTACAATCAATTAAACCACTGTTCGGCGGACACACACATTTGCTTCCGGCACAAATTTTTCCACCGCTGCAAGCCGGATTACACTTGTTATTTCCGCGGCATTTATAGCAGGTCTTGCCCTTATAATTCACCATATCAAGCAAACAGCCGGACGGCGCATTCGGCTTCATCCCTATTTCAACGCACACATTGTCAGAACTGTGCAATATAGGAAGATATTGTCCGGCTTGTGCATTTAAAGCCGCCAAAAGCAGAACCGCAAAAGCAATTGCCGGACACCCCAAACGCATTTGCTATTCCTTAACGGCTCCGGTTTCGTCAAAAATATATTCCTTGCCGTCTGCAAACTTCAGGATAAGTTTTTTTCCTTCCAGAGAAAAAGTCTTAATCTGCGGCAAGCTTGACAAATAAGCCTGTTCGGCTTCCATTAAAGGCTGAGGCCCCATCATCATGGTTGAACCGGCCGGAGACAATTCAATATTGTTGCCGTCGATTTTATAGGTTCCGAAATAACGATTGACGACACCCCCGAAAAAACGGTTGCTTTTTGCAGAAAAGCCGAGAGAGATTTCAGCATCATTCATCGCATTCTGCATTTTATAATCTTTGCCTTGAATGGTATCGCCCTGAGCCGAACAAGCCGCCATAAGCATCGCCATTCCGATAACGCCCAAAAATTTCTTCATCATCTTATCTCCTTAAACTAACAATTATATCCGCTATATATAGCACAAAAAAACATATAGTCCACATCTTAACGGAAAATATCAAAACAAAAAAACTATTGACTTAGAGGCAACTCGAAATGTTAGACTATAAGTATTATAATACTTTTTTGGGAGTAACGACAATGGAAGCAAAAACTTTTTATTACAGATTCCATAAATTCGATACGTTGCTGGTTTTAAATATTCTGCTTGCCGTTTTGTTAGCCCAATGTCTCGCCTGTTTCCCGAGTATGATATATTGGCCTCAGGTCAGGATTCTTATCGTGCTGGCCACCACATCGTCTTTTGTTTGGTGCTGGCTGCATCTTGTCAAACACAAAATGGCTGTTATTGACGACAGAGGCATCACAATAGACCATTGTCAACTTCTGGCTTGTCAGGATATAAAAAATGCCGAAGAAAAAATCGTTCGTTGTTGCTTCAAGAAACGCCGCGTTCTCATTTTAAATCCCAAAGAAGGTATTGAATACCGATATAATTTTCTGCAAAAACATAACGGTGAATTTACAGCCTTTTCCATTCCGCTATATGGTATCATCAGCCAGAAAGATGCCGAAGAAATAACGGCAATTATCGCAAGTAAAGTTAAACTGACAAAACTGAAAGAAAATCCTTAAGCCGGACGGTTCTCTGCAATCATTGACATCATTTCCGAAAACGCTTTTCCCGCTTTTATTTCCTCAATGCTCTTTGCCAATTTAAACCGCCAGTTTGGATATTCGGCAATTGTTCCCGGCGCATTATCCAAAATCTTTTGTCTGTAAATATCGCACAACCGTACCAAGAATAGCGCACTGTTGGTTTTTGCACCGTATTTGTTCACATCAAAATGCAAACATTCGGGAATACTGCGGTCATCCAATTCTTTTGCCTTGATAGCATCTACTTCGCTCTGGCTCAGAATATCCTGCTGCAACAAAGCAGTTATCATATTTTCACAATCTTTCCGGCGGCCGGACAAATTATCACGATATTGCGCTTCATTGACATACAAACCGCAGGTGTTAAACACCTCAATATCTTCATCGGCCCAAAAGCCGCAGGCAGTTGCCTGATCATGCGTTGAAATCTGCGCCAAAGACAAATACTGGTATTTTTCCGGAGCAATAAACTCGCCGTTTTTTTCTTTCTGACGACAAAAAACCTTATAAGAAAGCAAACCGTGTTCAGCCATATACTCCCTAAAACCTTCCGGAACGGTGCCTAAATCTTCACCGATAACCAAACACTTCCGGCGGTTGCTCTCAAGACACAAAATCGCTGTCAAATCTTTTATATCATAATAAACATACGCCCCCTGCACCACCGGATTGTTTTCTTTGAAAAATCCCCAAAATAAACGTCTGAGCCCCATAGCATGGTCAATTCGCAATGCACCTGAAATTTGCATATTTTCCCGAATTAATCTAATAAAAGGCGCATAATGTTGTTCTTTTAACACTTGTGGATGATAAGGCGTAAAACCCCAGCTCTGTCCGCGCGGGCGCATCGGATCCGCCGGCGCTCCGATTGTGCAGTCAAGAACATACGCCTCGGGATTTTCCCAAACTTCGCAGCCATTGGATGCCGCTCCGATCGGCATATCAGTATAAAGTCCTATTTTCATATTCAAGGATTGAGCCAATTTCTGCACTTTTCTCAATTGATTATCCGCCAGCCAATGGCAATAGGCAAAGAAATTTATCCTTTCGGCATTATCTCTTATAAAATTTTGAACATAAGGGGAATTAATGTCTGCTTGCTTCCAATAGCGCCAAAAATCTGTCGGCGCTTGTTTTTCCAAAACCGCTTCAAAAACGCATAAATTATGTAAAGATTCGCCTTTTTCCTGTTTATAAGCCTCAAACATTCTCCGCCGTTCATCAGACGCATGGCTCTCAAAATAAGCAAACATCAATTCGGCAATCCGCAGTTTCAGTCGTAAAACTTCTTTGTATAACACCTTTTCGGACGCATTAAGTTTCTCAATACATTTCTGCGTTTCACTCTGTCTCATAAATTCCCGAACAGAAAGAGAATTAACAAAATCTTCTTCCGAACGCAAATCCAAATAAATATAATTAATAAACAACCGGCTCAAGGTTCGATATGGTGAAACATCTGCCGTTTCTGACTGCTGCATCGTACAAGGCGACATCATTCCCAGAGGATTAAGGCCAACCACATCGCCGCCGTTTTGAGCCGTCAGACGGACAATCTCTGCCAAGTCGCCAAAATCGCCAATACCGATGCTGTTCTTTGAATGCAGAGAATAAAGCATGAGTGACACGCCGAAAATATGCTCTGCATTTTTCAAAAACGGCGGCTGATAACAAAGACGCGGCGCATAAATAAGTAAGGATTTTTGGCAGATTTCATCATCTTTTTTGACAAGAACGTCATAATAGCCTGTTGATATTCCATTTATTATAACATCCGTCAAACCGGAGACTTGTTTTTGAAAGACAACTGCCCCTTCCTCATTTATAAGGACTAAACCGAACTCACCGCCGGCATCTGGCCGCAAAACGATATCTTCATTATCATAAAAAGAAATAACATCAGGCAAAATCCGCTTCATTGAGAGTTTTTCAATCATCTTGTCAACAGATTCCGACGATTCGACATCATATCCCATTGATTTAAGAAAAAATTGACGAATTTCATCCGTCGTATAATGAACAGCTCCGGTTTTGTCTACATATGACGATGAGATTCCTGCCAAATCAGCCAATTCTTTAATTTTTTCCATATCAATCTCCATTTTTTCGGATAATAGCACCCCAAATAAAACTTTACAATTCATATTATTCTTATACAATACAAGCATTATTTCCACAATAAAAGGTTCAGCTGTTCGCAAAAAGTAAAGCTGTAGGCAAAAGTCCGGCAATTTTTATTCATATGCAGATAAAACTGAATAAAAACAAAAGGTTTTGAAATGAACACACATAAAAATACCATGAAATATTTGTACCAGCAGCGTTGGTGCAATTTCAAATCAGAGATCGTAAACGGAAACGTCCGTAATGTTGCTTTTGATACAATCCCTTTGGGAGAAAATAAATTAATTGCAATCGGCAGAGCCGAAATAGAAGGAGAAGCAGACCGTTACTTTATGATGCCCCTGCAAAAAGTGACGGAAGAAACAAATGCCGACACAATTACGCTTAACGGCAAAAACTATAAAGATGCCGTTGAAGAGCAAGACTTTTGGTCAACGCTGACAAAACATCTTCGAGCCAATAGCAATAAATTGGAAATCCCCGGCGGCTGGATCTTAGAATATAACAGCATGGGCAAAACCGACGAGGCGGAAAGAAATCAAGAAGCCGTATCTCATCCGCTGAATGTCGAGCAAAGCAACTCAACCGTAATTGTCGAAGGAAAAAACACGCCGATTGCTTTCAAACTTGAACGCATGCTGGCATTTTCCAAAGATGAAAATCCTGAATTTGATATGAATAATAAATTAATGAGGGAGGAAAGCTCCGTCATGCCGCAGACATACGGCTATCTGGTTTTGTATAATGACAAAGGCGAAAAAGCCTCCTCCGGAATTGTTCAGGAATTTATCAAAAATAAAGGCGACATGTGGAACTATTCCATTAATTATATCAAACAAAAATTGCATCAGGGCTTCTTAACACAAACAGAATTGAACGAAGAAAACTGCTCGGAATTTATGGAACTGGCAGCAACACTCGGTCAACGCACTCAGGAAATGACCGATTGCTTTTCCAAAGAAGATGACAATCCTGATTTTACTCCGGAACCGGTCAATGACAGATTTTTACATATTTATCAAAAACAATTACAAGCACTGCTCCGCAAAACCCAAAAAAACATTGCCGACAACTTGTCTTTCTTATCGGGAACAACCCAAACTCAGGCTCAAAACCTTTTGAACAACTGGGATAAGCTGACTTCTGATTTTATTAAAAGACAAATTGAAAAAATTAACAACAGCGAAAATAAGGGAACCGTTTGCCGCGTCCATGGCGATTTTCACCTCGGACAAGTTTTGGTAACCGAAAACAACGACCTCAAATTTATCGATTTCGCCGGCGAACCGGCTTTACCGATTGACCAACGCAAACAAAAACATATTTCGGTTCGTGATTATGCGGGAATGTACCGATCTCTAAACGGCTATCTGGGAGCCGTTGCCGCCGAAGAATTTGCCGCAGAAGCCAACACGCCGGAACTGGCTCAACGCCACAAAGAATATGCTCAAAAAGCAATCAAACCGTTAATGCGTCAGGCTACCAAAGTATTTTTAGGCAGACAAAGCCTGCAAAATCCATGGATGAGCATGGAGATATTCCGCAAAAACCTTTACGAAGTCAATTATGAAGTCTGCCACCGTCCGCAAATGGCTTATGTTCCGATTGAAGGTTTAAGCAAGTTGCTTGAGAAAAGAGATACGATAAATACCAGAAACAATGGCATAGAGAAATAACAGCCTCTATCCCTTTTTTCTATAATAATGCCATTATCCCTTTTATAATAATGAAATCGCCCAAAGCAGGTTTTGGGCGATTTCATGCATTTCTTTTCCCCCGCCATGAAAAAGATAATCAAAAGTAAATATAGAGATTCACTTTACTCAAAGATTTAAAAATAAGGCTTGACTAAGAAATTGTAATATTCTATTTTTCCAAAAGCTAAAGCGGATTTGAAATTGAAAAAATTAACAAAATCCAAATTCCATTTCTCACTAACCCATAGCTCAGTTGGTTAGCTTGAGGCAAAAAACATCAAGGTCTTGATGTTTTTAACGAAAGGTGCCGCGGAGTTAGTTTGCAAGCGAACAATGCGAAGCGAGGCAAACGTTACGAGCAAACGACAGGAGCGCAGTTAACGAGGTTGGAACCGAGTTTTACGAAGCGACTCAGGCCCTGCTCTTTTATTATTGTAACGGGATTGAAAAATCCAAATTCCGTTTCTTACGGGCCCATAGCTCAGTTGGTTAGAGCAGGCCGCTCATAACGGTCTGGTCGTTGGTTCGAGTCCATCTGGGCCCACCATAATAAAAACCCTCCCTTGCGGAGGGTTTTTATTATGATAAGTTATGGCAGCTCCTATTACCGGAGCTGTTTTGCATCGCTGCGGAAATCTTTGCTTTTCTACTTATGCAAACAATTAACCTTTGCTTTGGCCATTTATCTCTCGCAAAGCCAAGAGAAGTTTATTCAAAGAAATCAAATATTTAACAGAGTTTAAATCTTGCAAATGTCAAAATCGTATTTTGAGAGAATCCCCCAAACTCGTTTGCAAATATTCCTTTATTTTTCAAGAAGTTAACACAATTGAAGACCTGTAGGGCCTTGAGATAAAAATATTGACTTCTTTGCATTGTATGATACTTCTTAACTACTTAAATTTATTTTGTATTAATTATTAATTTTTGTATGGTATGAAAAAAGATAAAAAATTTGAACATCCTGCCGAGCAAAAACAGGCGAAGTGTATTTATAGCCGTATTATTAAAGGGCTTGTTATCGCCGGTGTTTCCTTGTTCTTTGTCCATTGGGGATATTCTCTTTATGTAGCTTGTTTTATTCTTTGGTCTGCTCATTTCTACAAGCAAGGATGTATGGAATGGGTATGTGATGAATACGAGCAAGACGGTTATCCAACGCAAGGACTGCATAGGATGTATAGAAGTTGGGTGTTTTTTGCTATTTTGTCAGCGATAATTTTGATTATAATTTACTATAAAATCAGTTCGTAAATTGCCTGACAAACCCCTCCATAAAAAAGCTCCCTCTTGCGGGGAGTTTTTTTATGGTAAGTTATAACTGCTCGAACCGGTCGAACCGCAACAAATAAAAAAGAAACAGCCATATTCAACTTAATAACCATAAGGACAGGATGTTTAAATCCTGTTCAAAAAACTTGTAAGTGAATAATAATGGTACCTTAATATTTCTTAGATTAATTATGTTATAAGGAATTAAAACATGGCGATAAAATTTTGTGTTTTTGATGTCGGGCAGGTTTGTTATCCTTATAGCTTGGATCCTCTTAATCACCTTATGCGGAAAATGTCACTTAAAAAAGGTAATTTTGATACCAAAGGCGGAGTAAAATCATTTAATTATAATCCGTTTATGAAAGGGGAAATTGATTTTTCACAATTTTGCAAAGATTTATGTTCTCATTGCGAAGCTGATTACGCGAAAGATTTTGATGCTTTAATTAACGAAGCAATGCATAAAGGTGTTGGAGATTTCTATCCCGAAACATTAGCCATTATATCCGAGCTTCAATTAAAAGGAATTGAGGTTTGCCTGCTATCCAACGCGCTGCCAAATTTGTTTGATACAGCCCAAGGCTTGGTGACAGATGATAAAATTTTTGTGTCATATAAGTTGAGTTTATTGAAACCTGATGTCGAGATCTATAGAAAGGTATTGAAGTCATTAAAGGCTAAACCGGAAGAAGTTATTTTTATTGATGATAAACTGAAGAATGTTGAAGCAGCAAAATCAATCGGTATAAATGGAATTGTCTTTGATAAAGATAAAATTGCAGACGATGTGAGAATGTTCGTGAATTGCTAGCCGCCCACCATAAAAAAAGCCTGCGTGTTTTCCACACACAGGCTTTTTATCAAAAATCAGAAAGTTATACTTCCCGAATACATCCATTTTCATAGATATAGGATCTTCCGTCATCCATGGTAAAGCGCTCACCATCTTTGATTTCCAGAAATGCTCCGTCCTTTTTAAAACACATTTTAGTCATGTTCGGATTTCTTGAGGCAAAAGCCTTAACATAAACAAAAGCCTTAGTATTGCTTTCATGAGCAATAGCCCCCATAAACCTGCAAACGAAGCAAGGACATCCAACCTTAATTCCGTTTCGGTAAAACCAACACAGTCTGACAACATACTCAAGATTTTCATCTTTCGCAGACGCTCCTGATTTAATCTCTAAATCATTGTCAAGCATATCCGCCTGCAACAAAGCACACATTAACTTAACTGCATCTCTCGCGGTTGCAACTTTAAGATTTCCCATGATAATAATAATTTTAATAAAACAACAAATTATAAGTCACTAGCCTTGTAAAATACGGGCAAAAAAGAATGATGTCAATAAAAAAAGGTTTATAACAAATTACAACGAGCCTTCCCCACAAACAAAGATAATAAAAATTTTTATAGAAATGCTATTGCATTTTGTCCAAAATCATAATAAAAAATTATCATAAAAATATTTTTTATGTATAATATTTAAAATTATTACTGTATGGAACGAATTGCTATTATTAAAAACTTCTTCGACTTGGTCGGATTAACTAAAGCCGAACGTCTAACATTGATAAAAGCGCTTATGAAAGAATGGAGCTTAACGACTGCTGACCTATCAACGCCAGCAGACCTTCCGGTTGTAACTTCCGATGATTTCGGTATTGATTCCGAACACCCTTCCAAACAGGAAACCGCCGAACCTGCGGTTGTTGACGCCTCTGAAGAAAATTCTTTAAAGACAGACACACTGCAAGAACAAATTTCTTTAGAAACGCCGCCAGAACCGGCATCGCCGGTTAAACGACGCGGACGCCCTAAAAAAAACGAAAACGGCATACATTTGACACCTATGGAAGAGAAAAAACAATCCCTGAGAGGGCACAGAAAGAAAACCGATATCGTTAGCCAAACGCCGGATTCTGCAATTGAACCGCCCATCAAACGCCGCGGGCGCAGAAAGAAAAGCGAAAGCCTTTCCTGCGAAGCAATCCCAGACGTTTCCAGGCTCGAAACCCAAGAAGCATCCAAAGTGCCGCCGGAAAAGTTTTCTGCAAAAGATGAAGAATTAATTGCAGAAACCGCCGGAATCACAGATCTCAGAATGTTACTTGAAGATGAACCGCCTGTCCGTTCTAAAACGACCAAAAGGCGTAACCCGGCATTCCGCTATCTGGCAGATTATCCGTCCTTAAAAAAGCAGATAGTCGGACGAGACTACCCGTTTGAATTTTTATATCAATGGGAAGGCTGCAATCTCTTGTCGCCCTATGTTTTGTCAGACTTAATGCCGATAGGAATTTACATTCCTTACAAAAGTATGGTATTCGGCAAATATCGCGGTTTCATCATATCTATTTATGATGAACAAATCTTTGAAAATAGCATTGAAGCCCTTGAAGAAGCAAGGAAAATGCAGCCGATTGACGAGGAAGGATGGTCTGTCATGAATGCGATACAATTCGGTGTCGCAAAAACATCATCCGAAATACTAAATCGAATGCTGGCCAAAATCGGCGGAGACAGGTTAAAACAGACTTACCGCCTCCTCAGCCCAAAATCAAACCACGTTACAGGCATAGGAAAGTTCCGCTATACAATCGACGTAAAATGATTTTCTGATAATACGGTTCCAAAACAAACAATCCCCATAAACTTTTTAGTTTACGGGGATTGTTTTTAACTCCTGATATAATCAGGCGGGAATAATGTCTCCTCCACGGAAGATGAAATCCTCATCTTCATACCGGCCTTGCTCATCATGCATTGTAAAGCGTTCGCCTTCTTCGATATTGTCAAAACCATAATCCATATAGTTCTGAACAAAATAAATCTGCGTCATCTCTGAGACTTGGGCGGCAAATGCCTTAACATAAACGATGCCTCGAACAGCCTTGCCCGTTTTACGGTCTTTGCCGGTAAAATCACAAACATAACAGGGGCAGCCGATCCATTCGTTTGTTTCCGGATCGCGAGATAACCGCATGAGAAAAACACGGCGATGCGGATGGTTGGTGGTTGTTTCATCCGCAAATTCAAGTACTGCATCAGTAACTTTTTCTGCCAGTTTCTGTTTCATCAGCTCAATGGCTTTTTGTTCATTAGAAACAAGGAGAGCTCTTTTATCCATACAATATAATTTATTAGATTTATAAAAACAGACAAAATATATCCCAAAAAATATATTTTGTCAAACACTACTCAGCTAAAGCGTCAACAATGTTATGATTATGAGCAAAAGACTTTACCAAAAAAGTCGTAACGGCCGCCTTTGAATGCTTTTCAAACAGCAGTCCGTGCCCTAAACAAAGCCCGACATTAATATTAAAATCCGTCTGTTTTTCATTCAACCACCGCGCTTGATAAACAGGGTCGCAGCAAGCCCCTTTGATTTCTTCGCTTATATCGCAGCCCTTTAAGCCGCTCTCTTTACAATTAACGGCATAAACTTCAAAGCCTTCGGCTTGTAACCGAGCTGTTAAACGATCTGCATATTCCTGAACACTTTTACAATTTGCAATGCCGAGTTTTTGAAAACCGGAAACCTTTGCAAAATCAATCAACTCCTGCAATCGCGATTTGCTTCTTGCTTTGGCTGTTTGTATCATAATCTGGCAATCATCGTCATTATAACCATGAGACATATTAGTCATCCTTTAAATAGACAAATCCCTCTTTCGAGGGATTTGTGTTTTTTTTTCATTAATCAATTACTGATCCAAAAAGCTTCTCAACTTTCTTGAACGGCTCGGATGCTTCAGTTTGCGCAGAGCCTTGGCTTCAATTTGGCGAATACGCTCGCGCGTAACGTTAAACTGCTGTCCAACCTCTTCCAAAGTATGATCCGTATTCATACCGATACCGAAACGCATGCGCAGCACACGCTCTTCCCTCGGCGTCAGAGATGACAAAATACGGGTACATGTTTCTTTCAAATTAGAATGAATAGCAGAATCCAGCGGCTGCAAAGCGCTGTCATCAGCAATAAAATCACCGAGAGACGAGTCTTCTTCATCACCGACCGGAGCTTCCAAAGAAACCGGCTCTTTGGCAATTTTCATAACTTTGCGAACTTTTTCCAAAGGCATGGACAAACGTTTTGCCAATTCCTCGGGAACCGGCTCACGCCCCATTTCCGCTAGCATCTGGCGGGAAGTGCGAACCAGCTTGTTAATCGTTTCAATCATATGTACCGGAATACGGATTGTGCGAGCCTGATCGGCAATGGAACGGGTAATCGCCTGACGAATCCACCAAGTTGCATAAGTTGAAAATTTATAACCGCGGCGATATTCAAATTTATCAACGGCTTTCATCAAACCGATATTGCCTTCCTGAATCAAATCAAGGAACTGCAAACCGCGGTTGGTATATTTTTTGGCAATGGAGATAACCAAACGCAAGTTGGCTTCAATCATTTCTTTCTTAGCACGTTCTGCCTCGCGTTCGCCCTTTTTAATGGTGTCGACCATACGGCGATATTCGGTAATCGGCAACCCGCATTCCGTTGCCATTTGCGCAACATTATCACGCAGTTCGGCAATCTCTTTGCCGTATTTTTCAACAAAAGCTTTCCAGTGCTTATCATTTTTCTTTGAAATATTTTCAATCCAGTTCGGATCCAATTCAGACTTCTGATAAACTTCGAGGAAATCTTCGCGCTTGATTTTGCAAGACAATGCATAACGCAACAATTTGCCTTCCAGCCCCATCAAACGTTTGTTCAGTTCATTCAACTGCTCAACCAACTGTTCAATACGCACGGCATTCAAATGAATGGAACTCATTAACTCAACGAGTTCTTTCTTAACTTGCAGATATTTTTTCTCAACGGCAGGAGAAATACATTTGCCGGCAATGATTGCCGCCACGCGCTGGCTTTGGATTTTCTTCAAATCATCATAGTAGCTTGAAATTTTGGTCAAAATTTCCAAAACAGGCTCAAGCAAAGCTTCTTCCATGGCCGAAACGGAAGCTGAAATCCGGCCGGCGGCGGCATCGGAATCATCATCTTCGTCAGCGGCTTCGGAATGGCCGGCATCTTCGACATCATCTTCCGGTTCTTCGTCTTCAACATCTCCCTCGACATCATCGTCAAGTTCAATATCATCATCCAAATCGTCGTCTATATCGTCAAGATTATCTTTCTCGGCAATTTCTTCCGCCACTTTTTCAAAATCGTCATCGGCAGAATCATCATCTTCAAAAGCTATTGCATCGGCATCATCGCCATACATCATTTCCAAATCGACAATATCGCGAAGCTGCATGCGCCCTTCGACCAAATCATCGCGCCAGCCGGCAATGGCTTTCAAAGTCATCGGGCTTTCGCATAAACCGTCAATCATCACGGTCTTGCCTGCTTCGATACGTTTGGCAATGGCAATTTCGCCCTCACGGGACAAAAGTTCAACGGTTCCCATTTCTTTAAGATACATGCGAACAGGGTCATCGCTGCGTCCTAATTCTTTCTCGTCGAAGTTTCCGCTTTCGTCATCATCATAATCTTCAACAACGTCTTCGGCTTCCTGTTCAAAGCTGTCTACATCCGATTCGGCAATAATGCTGATACCCATGTCCGAAATTCCGGTCATGATGTCTTCAATGTTTTCAGAGGACTCTTTTTCAGGGGGAAGAGCGCGATTGAGTTCTTCTACCGTAATATAGCCGCGGATTTTTCCTTTGTCTATAAGGCGTTTGACGGCGCTTCCGAGATTATCAATCAAAGGGGTGTCGCTGACCGTACCGTCGTACAGGTCTGGATTATCTATATCTGACATGAATATTCCTTTAAAATCGATTTTATAATATTTGCTAGCTTAGAGCTGTTTTAATGATTAATATCTCATTTGTCAACACTTGCTTTCCGTAAAACGGCACAATTATCAATAAACTTCTGAATAGTGAGGAAAAACTATTCAAAATCTTGAGAATTAATAAGGCTCTCTCGGGCTTTTTTCAACGATTCGTACCTTTTATAAGCCTCTTCGGAAAACGATTCGGAATTTTGCAGTTGGCGGAGACAGTCTTTTATTTCGGAATCAAGCTGGCACAACTGGGATTCAACGATACGCAAATCAATATTTTCGCGCATGCGTACGTCATTAGGGTTCTGCTGGCGCAGCATCTTAAACTCAAGCAGTTTGTCCGCTGTTTTTTCAAGCCCGCGTTTTTTCAAAGCCTCAAGCATTTCTTCAAATGTTGCCGCCTCGCCTTCCATGGCTATATCAAAAACACTATCCAGCAAATGGCGCAGTTCTTCATTATTAATGCTGAAATTCATCAGCTTTTCTTCATATTCTTCAATCAGGTTCGGATAACAAACCAAAGCCGATACCACATATTTGGCAACCAGTTCGTCAAGAGCGACCTTGGGCGTTGCTAACGCGGCCTGATGATAATCCGGCTCATTGCGGCGCTTATAAGGCTGACGCCGCCCATATGCCGATGCAGACGCCTGTTCGCCGCTTTTTTGCTGATTTTGCCTGCGCGCCCGCCACGAAGCGCCTTTGCCGATTTCATCATATATCTTGTCTTGCATGTCTTGGGCATAATAATTGCGCACGGTCTCATCAGCAATTTTGGCAACTTCTTCTTTAATGTTTTTTTCCACCAAAGCCTTTTGCTCGGGCGTTGAAGTTTTCATTCCCTCGATGTTTTTCTTCCACAACAGTTCTTTCAACGGAACGGTTTCGGAAATTGCCGCATCAAAAGCTTCGCGCCCCAGAGTTTTCAGAAACTCGTCGGGATCTTTAGCACCGCTCAAAAAAACATATTTCAGGGAATATCCGGCTTTCAAAATCGGCAAGGCCCTGTCAACGGAACGGATAGCAGCCCTTTTGCCGGCCATATCGCCGTCAAAACAGCAGGTCGGCTCGTTAACCACGCGCCAAGCTTCTTGAATCTGCTCTTCGGTCAAAGCGGTTCCGAGCGGTGCCACGGCATGATGAATTCCGTAATTGTCCATACCGATAACATCCATATAACCTTCGCAGATAATGAGTTTCTTTTCCTGAAAACCGGCATCTCGGGCATTGTTAAGATTATATAATATACGGCGTTTGTTAAAAATCGGCGTTTCCGGAGAATTCAGATATTTCGGCTGCCCGTCACCCATAATGCGCCCGCCGAAAGCAATCACCCGCCCCCGCTTGTCCATAATCGGAATCATCACGCGATCTCGGAAAAAGTCATGCGGCCGGCGGTTCTTATCTTCCGGAACAGTCAAAAGCCCCAGCTCGTTCATTTCTTTGTCGGCAACGCCTTTACCGGAAAGATAAGTTTTCAGGCCGTTATTGTTCGGAGAATAGCCGAGGCGGAATTTGGCTATAATATCATCGCCGAAGCCGCGGCGCGAAAGATATTCCAGCGCCCGCATGCCTTCCGGCATCCGCAGGTTCTTTTCAAAAAACTTGCAGGCAAGATCCATAATGTCATAAAGAGAATTTTTCTTCTCGACTTCTTCGGGGCGGATATAGCTGTCACGCGGCACCTGAAGCCCCGCTTTGTTGGCAAGCTTTTCAACGGCTTCCATAAACGGCAGATTATTGGCTTCCATTTCAAATTTGATAATATCGCCATGCGCGCCGCAACCGAAACAATGGTAAAAGCCTTTGGCTTCATTGACGGTAAAAGACGGCGTTTTTTCATTATGAAACGGACAACAGGCATGATATTCCCGCCCTTTGCGGATAAGCTTGACCTTGGCGCCGACTACATCAACAATCGACACCTTAGCCCGAAGCTCTTCCAAAAACCTTTGCAAATCCGCCATTTATTTTTCTATCAAGAGATTTTAGCCGAGTAGGCTTTTGATAATTCCGTTAGCCTTGCCGAAATCCATTTGTCCGACATATTTGGCTTTCAGCTCGCCCATAACTTTTCCCATATCTTTCATGGAAGCAGCGCCTGTTGCCGCAATCGCAGCCTTAATGGCTGTTTCAATATCGGCATCGCTCATCTGCTTGGGCAAGAACTTTTCGATAACATTGATTTCATTTTGTTCTTTATCAGCCAAATCCTGACGGTTGCCGTCCAAATACATCTTAATTGAATCTTTGCGCTGTTTGACCATATTCTGCATCATGGCCAGCAAATCGCTGTCAGAAGCTTTTTCTTGGCCTTTGCCGCGGGCATCAACATCTTTTTCTTTCATGCCGGCAATAATCAGACGGACAGCGCCGACTGTTGTCATATCTTTGTTTTTCATAGATTCTTTAAGCGCATTTTGCAAATCATCTCTCAACATGTTAAACATCTCCCTAATTTTTCAACGATTGTTCCGAGAATAATCTCTCAAAGCAAAAATTGCAAGGAGATTATCGCCCTGCCCTCTGTTTCGTTTTCAGAATTTAAGGCTAAATAAATTGACCGTCTTTTTTTCTTGTGGTTTAATGCCTACATTATAAAAAAACATTTATCGGAAATGCCATGAAAAAACTCATTTTTATTTATTTTATACTCCTCTCTCCCGCTGCCTGGTCTATTGAGGACGCGGGGCTTGACGAAGAATTGCAGCAGCGTCAAATTGAAGAAAACATCAATAAGATAGGACAAGAAATTAACAAAAACATTGAAGATGCCGGCAAAAATCTGCGCATGGCCATTCCGGCAATGACAAACAATCTCAGCAATATTATAAATACGTTCACATCGCAAATGATTCCGATTATGCGGGCTCTGGAAGAAAACAGCAAACTCATACAGGCTTCGGATTCCATGGCCGATGCGCTGAAACAATCCCTGCCGGCACAATACCGCCAGGAAATAAAATACAATATTGATTCTAAAAACAACGAATTAAAAATAAACGGCAAAATCTCGGAAAAAGGCACGACCACCCGCTTCGGCATCACCCGCAATCTGGCGGCCGCGACCGTTGCCCAATCGCTGATTACCGAAGCCGATAAAACGGAAGACGCCAATTTTCATAATCCCGATTCGGCCAAACTCCCAAACAAAAACATCTTGGATTTAGACAACAACAAAATTCCGTTTAATCAATTCAAGCTTGAACTGATTAACGATAATGTGTTTTTGATTACTGAAGATAAGGCACAGCAAAAAAGTTTTATTTTCGGCAACTTAAATCCGGTCTTGACCATTCAGGCCGAAAGCAAAGGACCGGAACATGCCGAAAAAATCCGTGATTTTATCAAAAATCTGAACTTGCCGAAAATAAACCAAGCCGTCAGCTATCAGCCGGAAAACGATGAGCCGGATTTAAACTTATTGCTGCCTTCGCCCGAAAACTAAAAATAACGGCGCAGGCTGAACAACATTTCTTCCAAATTCTTGCCGCGATTCTGTTCATATGAATATTTTGCAGCCAATGCATGGTTGCGATTAAGCGTATAAACCGCCTCGGCATTATATTTTATCCTGTCGGCAAATTTTGAAGTCCCCCAGATTTTTTCTGCTTCCGCCAACAAGCGCCAATCGCCGAAATCGGCAAAAACGCCGGCTGCGGCTCCAAGCCCTGCCCAACCGTTATGCGGCAGAAAACCGCCGTAAGAAGCATAAGAATTGCCCAAGGCATACAGCCAAATCTCATCCGTAACGGCATAGCTGGAACCCCCGCCGACTTTCAGGTTAAAAGCATATCCCTCTTTTTCCGTTTTCGGGTTAAATTCTCTGGCAATATTGGCATCAATCACATAAGAAACGGGCTTAAACATGGCATCGGCCGGAGAAACAGACTTAATGCCGACAATATCCAGTTTTTGCAAAACGGTTTTATTTTTATCATCATAATGGCGCAACGCCGCATTTAAGAAGTTAATTTCCGCTCCGCGCAAAAATCCGTAATTATTATCCGTTAAAGAATGATATGCCGGACGGTAGGAAATTTCCTGAAAAGCCTCGCCGTTTCTGAACCCCGCGCCAACAGTCAATCGCATGGCATCATGAGTTTCTATCGGATTCTCCCCTTCTGCCAAGTCGTTGATCGAGCCGATTTCTGAAATTTTATTACGGGCAACAAGCAATTTAAAACTGCGCTTGCGATAATCGTACAATTCCAAATTATGCGCCACATATTGATATTGCACATATTGATAAGCCGTTTCCAAAACATCGGCTTTTTCGGCTTCCGTCAACGCCGGCAGGGTATAGTCTTCTTCTTTAATCGCTTTCAGATACAACTCTTTCTGCCGAGGCGTCATCAGCTTATAACGGTGCCGGATTTTAGCTTGGCGCGACGGGCGATAACGATAATCTTTAACCAGATTTTTGCGCTTCATCACCGCTTTGACCGTATCCAGAGGAATTGTCTGAACCGGAAATTCATCTGCCAGCTTTAATGACGGGCGCACGGCGTCAAGCGTTTCCATAAGCATATAGGAGCAATTTTGCGTAAAGAAATAATAACGGGTCTGAGAATGTCCGGCTTCCCACAAATGCGCCACAAAATAATCAAGTTCCTCGGGCGTAAAATTGAGGTTAAATTCCCAAATATCGCGATTTTCGATATTATTATACATATTAATCACATCATAATACGGCTTGACCGTAAAACCGCCGTAATAACCGCCGGTCAATCCCCAAACAGCAAACAGAACCGAATTTTCTTTGCCGTCCGTAAACGCGCCGTAATTCGCGCCATGCGCCAAAAGCTGCGTTCCTTTGCGAGCCGTGTCAATCCTGAGCAGCGTGTGCCCGAACAATGATGACGGATTATTCATATAAGCATCCGTAAACAGCAAGGTAACGCCTGCCGGCTGCAAATCCTTATAAAATTGTTCCAGCTCTTCACATTTCGGAAAAGAGGCCGAAACCAGGCCGTTTTTTTTCAAAAGTTTGTAACGTGCCGGAAACAGGCATTTTTTCTCAACGTCATTCGAATTTACAAACAAATCGATTGTCGCAGCCAACTCAGCCTGAGGAGATGTTTTCCCTTCCGGGCTTAAAAAGAAAGGATCTGAATCAATCGTGCTTTTATAACCGTTCCCGTCCGGACGGTAATGGACAACAGCCAGCCATTCGGGCGAATATTCAAATCCGGCTTGGACAGGCAAAATCCGACAAACAGAAAAGAAAAATATAAGGAAAAATTTTTTCATAAGATAAAACCGGCATCAGGCTGATAAATAAAGGCGCGGCCGGAACACAGGAAGCACCGGGCCACGCCTTAGATAATGAAGCTCTAATTAGGCTTGTGTTACTTCAAGCAGCTTCAAAGTAACGCTCAATGCATCGGCATTTTGGTCATTGAACATATAAGCAAAGTTTTGTTTGGAAATTTCACCGAGCTTCTCGCTATCCATATTCAAAATACCGGCAAGAGTTTCAATGGTTTCGCCGCGGCCGGCAGCTGCATCCATAGCATATTGCTCCATGTTGTTTTCCATGAAAGCCAAAGCCATTCTGCCGGTACCGCCGGTAATGCGTCCGTTCGGGTCGCAACCGGATGTGCCGAATGTAATGCCGAATGTCTGTGTGCCGAACAATCCGTTGGTGGTTGCCGCCAAAACCTGCGGAGCAATACCGCTCTGTCCGCGCCAAGCCATAGAACCGAGGCCGCAGCCCGTGCTGTCAACGGCCTGAGCGTTTGAAGCCAGAACCAAAGCGCCGGCAACTGCTAAAGAGAACACGATTTTTTTCATCTCAAAAATCTCCAATAGTTAAAATTTTACAAAAAACAATTTAACACAGTCTGCATTTTTGTATAGAGAATATTACCGGCTTTACCCAGAAAATATTAATTTTTCCGAAAGAGCTTGCATTCGCGGAATTATATGCTATATTGCAAAAATAAACATAAGGAAATGGGCTGTGACGGATTCTTTGACGTCACAGTTTAATTTTTATAACAACTTTGATTTTTTTATAAAATCAGCAATCATTAACATTGAGGTAAATAAAATGGAAAAATTCCCTTTGACCAAACAAGGGTTCATTGAACTTGAAGCTGAATTAAAACACCTGAAAGCAGTCGAGCGTCCGAATATTATTGCCGCCATTGCAGAAGCGCGTTCACACGGCGACTTGTCCGAAAACGCAGAATATTCCGCAGCCAAAGAGAAACAAAGCTTTATTGAAGGCCGTATTCAAGACTTGGAAGCCGTTATCAGCCGCGCCCAAGTGATTGACCCGGCCGCAAGCAAATGCGGCGTTATCCGTTTTGGCGCCACGGTTTTGGTTGCCGATGAAGATACGGATAAAGAACAAAAATACCAAATCGTCGGCGATTATGAAGCTGATATCGACCGCAATAAAATTTCGCTTTCTTCTCCCCTTGCCAAAGCTTTAATCGGCAAAGAAGTCGGCGATGTTGCTGAATTTTCGGCCCCCGGCGGAAAAAAATCTTTTGAAATTATTGAGATTGACTACATATAGAAATCTCCTTTTTAATAAATATATATAAGCCATCGGAATACCGATGGCTTTTTTATTTTATACTAAAGGAGAAAAGAAATGACAGAAGCAACTTCCGCACCGCAGAACAACAATGCCAAATATACTTATAACTATGCTGACAAATGCGATTGCAGCGAAGATGACAACTGCGGCTGCTCTTATCCGAACAACATGCCTCACGATTTTGGCACCCACTGCCCGAAAGATCAGGAAAACAGCTGTTCAAACAAGGGGGGGAATAAATTGAAACCTGAAGAATACGATTATTCTTATAATCACGAAAAAACCGAAATTAAAACCGAAAACGTCCACCTCAAAGAGGAAAGCATTTGCATTTGCTCGCCCAAAGAATGCGAATGCAGCATAACCCGCAACGAAAAAAGCAAATAGTTATCATCAGCCGGATTTTTATAACACAATAATCCTTGCCAAAGCGGCGTTTCATGGCTAATTTATAAAAAAATGAAATAAAGGAGTTATAATTATATGGCTGAATACAAAACAAAAGTACTAATTATCGGTTCCGGTCCGGCCGGCTATACGGCAGGCATTTACGCTGCACGTGCCGGCTTAAACCCGATTCTGGTTTCCGGCAGCCAAGTCGGCGGACAATTAACTATCACAACCGAAATTGAAAATTTTCCGGGTTTTCCCGAACCGATCGGCGGCCTTGATTTAATGCAGCGTATGCGCGAACAGGCACAAAACGTCGGCGTAACCATCGTTGACGATTTAATTACCGAAGTTGATTTTTCAAAAGCGCCTTATCATTGCAACTCCGCAGGCAGCAATCTGTTCTGCGGCGACACTGTTATTATCGCAACCGGCGCTTCGGCTCGCTGGCTGGGACTAGACAGCGAAAAGAAATTTTTAGGATTCGGCGTTTCCGGCTGCGCAACCTGCGACGGTTTTTTCTATCGCAACAGGGATGTTGCTGTTGTCGGCGGCGGCAACACGGCTGCTGACGAGGCTTTATACCTCACCAACTTTGCAAAATCCGTCACCCTGATTCACCGGAGAGATTCTCTTCGCGCCGATAAAGTGATGCAGCAGCGTTTGGCTGATAATCAGAAAATTAAAATTGAATGGGACAGCGTTGTTGACGAAGTTGTCGGCACAGAAAATCCGCTGGGCGTTACGGGCGTTGTTCTGAAAAACGTTAAAACAGACAGCAAAAAAGAACTGAAAGTCGACGGATTGTTTATAGCCATAGGCCACCACCCGAACACAGATTTGTTCAAAGGAATTTTAGAATTGGACAACGACGGCTATATCAAAACCAAAGACAACGGCTGCGAAACAAACATTCAGGGCATTTTTGCCGCCGGAGACGTTCAAAATCCGAACTACAGGCAGGCTGTGGTTGCAGCCGGTTCAGGCTGCATTGCTGCTCTGGAAGCCGAAAAATATTTAAGCCGCCAGAATTAAAAGATAATAAGGTCTAAGGAAAATTGCGAGGGAGTGTACAAAGAAGTACATAACCGAACAATTTATCCGCAAAATCTGTATTAGTTTTCCATGCATCTCAATAAAGGGGGTTATATGAGAAAAATAATAAGATTTAAGGAAAATTGCGAGGGAGTGTACAAAGAAGTACATAACCGAACAATTTATCCGCAAAATCTGTATTAGTTTTCCATAGAACACCCTTTATTCTTCTACGGTTTTGATAGATACCTTTGCTGCGACGGAATTTTTGAACGACATGTACAACCAGTTACATGAGTGAAAAAATCCCGAGCATGAAAGGTGTATAGCAAAACCCCTATTCATAGCGGAGGGCGTTTATGGGATTTAACAGCGAAGCTTTATATGCCGGATAAAAACCGAAAAAGAGTCCGACAAAACCGGCAAAAGAAAACGGCAGCAAAATATACATCAGGGTTGCCTGCGGCGTGAGCGAACTGAACATCGCAACCAGATAAATCCCGCTCAATCCGAAAAAGATGCCGAGCAACCCGCCGATTAAAGACAAAACCAGCGCTTCCATTAAAAACTGCAAACGAATATCCCAGGTTTTGGCGCCGATTGCCATGCGAATACCGATTTCGCGCGTCCGTTCGGTCACGGAAACCAACATAATATTCATAATGCCGATACCACCGACCAGCAAAGAAATTCCGGCAATGGAACCTAACAGAATAGTCATGATTTTGGTTGAATTTTCCATCATTTCCATCATCTGCGTCAGGTTCATGATTACAAAGTCGTCTTCTTTGTTCGTACCGAGATTATGCCGCTGCCGGAGCAGTTCTTTAATCTCGGGTTGAGAACTATAAGTACTTTGAGAATCAACAGCTTGCAGAATAATCATTCGAACTTGGTCCGGAAACTGGATTCCCATAACTTTTTTCTGCGCCGTAGTAATAGGAATAAACACGCTGTCATCCTGATCCTGCCCCATACCGCTCTGCCCGCGCGATATTAAAACGCCGATAACCTGAAACGGCAACCCTTTAATGCGGATAGTCTTGCCGATAGGGTCAACATCGCCAAAGAGTTCATTAACAACCGTCTGCCCCAAAATGGCAACTTTATTGGCATTTTTAATATCAGATTCGCTGAAAAAGCGCCCATAAGCAAGCTCCCATTCCTTAATTTCAAAATTGCGGTTATCGGTTCCGGTAATGCCGGTCGACCAGTTTGCATTGCCGTAAACAATTTGCGCCGTCTCTTCCAAAACGGGAGCAGCCAGACGGATTTTGCTTATTTTTTCCTGAATGGCATTGCCGTCAGCCATTTTCATTGTCGGCTGCGACCCGTGCCCGCCGCGCGCTCCGCTGGATGTGGCCACGCCGGAACGGACAATAATCAGATTGGAGCCCATGGTTTTCATTTCGTTTTGAATTGAAATCTGCGCACCGTTACCAATAGCCAGCATCACAATCACCGCAGCCACGCCGATAATAATGCCGAGACTGGTTAAAATAGAACGCATTTTATTGGCTTTGATTGCCCGAACCGCAATGCTGAAAATGGTCTTTAATTCAATCATGCTTCTTCTCCGGCCTTGTAGATTTGCTGACCACCTCATCGCTGCTGATTTCCCCGTCCACAATGCGAATAATTCTGTTTGCATATTTGGCAATGTCTTCTTCATGGGTCACCAAAATAATCGTTCGTTTCATCTCCTGATTAAGTTTGGTAAACAATTCCATAATTTCAACGCTCATTTTCGTATCAAGGTTACCGGTCGGCTCGTCGGCAAAAATAATCGGCGCTTCGTTAACAATCGCACGGGCAATTGCCACGCGCTGCTGCTGTCCGCCGGAAAGCTGGTTCGGCTGGTGATGCATACGTTCTTTCAGCCCCACGCTTTTCAAAGCTTGCTCCGCCCGTTTTCTGCGCTCGTCATCCGGCACGCCGGCATAAACCATCGGCAGTTCGACATTTTCAATAGCAGAAGTTCTGGACAACAGGTTAAATCCCTGAAAAACAAAACCGATTTTCTGATTGCGGATTTCCGCCAATTCGTCAGAAGAAAGCCGCTCGACATTAATAGCGTCAAGCAGATAATGCCCCGAAGTCGGTTTGTCCAGACAACCGAGAATATTCATCAAAGTAGATTTTCCTGAACCGGACGGCCCCATAATGGCAACAAACTCGCCATTATCAATCTGCAGAGAAATCCCTTTGAGAATTTTCAGATTAAAACCGTCAAGAGGATAACTCTTGGTAATGTTTTTCAGTTCAATCAAAGCCATTAGCGCGGCATCCTCATTCTCATTTGCCGGCTTTTGACTTCAGTGCCTTTTTTTTCCAAAATCACATTATCCCCTTCTTGCAGCTCGGCTGAACTAATTTCTGTATGGTTATCATCGCTGACGCCGGTTTTAACGGCAACGCGCAGCGACTTTCCGTATTTCATAATCCATAAGCCTTTGTCTTTATACCTTTTGCTGCTGCCGCCGTTTTCATCTTCCATATAAAAACGCAAGGCCTGATTCGGAACCAGCAAAACATCTCCTTTTTCTGAAGTTATAATTTCAACATTGGCAGTCATCCCCGGTTTAAGTTTTAACTCCCGATTATCAATTTCAATAATAACTTCATAAGTCACGACATTGGATGTATTAATGGCTTCATTGCGAACCTGAGTTACAAGGCCGTAAAAAATTTCATCGGGATAACTGTCCACACTGAACTCAACCGTCTGCCCTTCTTTCACTTTGGCAATATCGGCCTCGACAACAGAAGCCTCAATCTGCATCTTGGTCAAATCTTCCGCCACATTAAACAAAGTCGGCGTTTGGAAACTGGCGGCAACAGTTTGCCCCACCTCCACTTCTTTGGATACGACAATCCCTTCTACCGGAGAAACAATTTTTGTATAGTTCAAATCAATCTTTGCAGAATTGAGCGAAGCCTCAGCCTGTTTAACCTGAGCTTCTTTTAAAACCAGCTGGGCAACCGCATTGTCATAATCGCGTTGCGCGGATTCAAGTTCTTTATCGGCCGAATATCTGGAAACATTAAGCTTTTTAACTCGATCCAAATGCTTTTTATAATATGTAATATCATTTTTAACAACCTGCACTTCGGCTTTTGCAATATCAAGCGCAGCCTGCCTTTGAGCAACCGTTGCCTCGAACAGTGCAGGATCTATCTGCGCCAAAACCTGATCTTTCTGCACGGGAGAATTATAATCGACATATATTTCAGAAATTGTTCCCGACACCTGCGTGCCGATATTAATTGTCGAAATCGGATTAATAATGCCCGAAGCGGTTACTTTTTCGGTAATAGCCCCTTTGGAAAGTGTATTAACAACATATTCATCGGCATTTTTCTGACTGCGTTGGAAATAAAAAACGAATCCCGCGGCAACTATCAGCAATAATCCATATTTTATATATCTCTTCATCTCCGTTTCTACCTTAACGATAAATTTGGCGCCAATTTTTTTATAAAGTAAGCCAAATTGCTTAAAATTTAATAAAGGTCTTGCAAAGCCCCATATTTTTGTCTATATTATTAAACAATATTTATACAATTATGACTACGCATTATATATAACGCCAATCCGAGCAATTTTGTTCACTTGGCGAGTACTAACAATAAAACTTTTTAAATATGAGTGAATCAAACACTGTGACCGCCGCGTTAAAAAATGCGCGCCGGTTCAATGCCAACGGCAATCAGAAAATCAGTAGGAAACAAGCCAAAGCCATCGAAAACAACAAGTTTTTGAGAAGCGTCATCACTGAGCTTGATCATCAGAAAACGACTTCGGCCGAGAACATCACCCGCTTAAGAAACATTTTCTCCTCGCTCAAAAACTACAAAGGGCTGGAAAAATATCTTTATGAGGTCACAATCTCGCTGGGTTTAAGCCGCAAACCTGATTTCATCGCTCTGGCAAAAGAGTTTAACACTATTCTCACCGAACAAAAACTCTGAGAAAAATTATTAAAAAAAAACAAAAAAAAATGGATTTAAAAAAGTTTTTTAACAGCATTGCCCATCTTCCGCTGGAAGATAAGATTGCAAAGGTTTTTGAAACATTTGTCTCAAAAAATGAGTTGAAATTGGCCAACCAAACGGTTCTCAAACTCATCGGCAGGGATAAAACAATTTCGCTGCAAGAAAAAGAAAGGCTTATCCTGAAATATTTTCCGGAGAACGCATCAAATCTTTTCCTCGAAATTATCGAGGCATCGCGAAAGAAACCCCACAATCTCACCAACCAGCTTCATTTGCTTGACTACATCAAGCTGAACATGAACCAAGGAGGATTGCTGCACACCGCGCATCTGGACACAATCTACGGCCTGAAAGAGGAAAATGTCAAAGAAAAAAACAAACGTTTTCTCAAGACAATTGCCGCTTTTCTGACCCAGAAACGCGAATTGAACGAATACGTGGACAAGCATGATTGTCAAATCATCAAAAACTTCCTGAAAGTGGAACTTTACACCCAATATCAGGATCAGATAAATGACATCATCCATGTCGCATTCCGTTTCAAAAAACAGAGAATTAAACAGTATGCATCGGCATTTTACGATGAGGTCATCAGCCACACCGGAAATATCGACAAAGTTCTGTTCTTACTCCTGTTGCGCGGAGCATACCTGAGCGAAGAGGTCTACAACCTTCTTATAAAGCATGCAGATCTCATCACCGATGACGAATCTCTCGGCAATGATGTGATTGAAGCTGTCCAAAAGCTCCAAACTGAAGATTTGAATGCTTCAAAAGAAGAAAGGCAAATGATTGACCATGCGTTAGAAATTCTAAACGCCAAAATGGTCATGAAAGCAGCGACCAGATAACTTTTTCATTTTTACCTGAAAGGCGCCTTCGTGAGAAGGTGTCTTTTTTTTAGCTTTTTTACTGCATAAAAAAACAAGGTGCCTGACTTTTGTCAGACACCTTACATGTTTGTTTAACAAATAATAAAAGCAACCTCAGAATAAGCTTCAATCCTTATCTCTTTTGAGCTGCAATCATAAACGACAAGATAATCTCCGGCTCCCGATATTTCCGAGATAAACGAGATATTGCCGTATCTGCCTTTCTGGTAAAACTTAACCCGAGAAGGCAGTCTGTCCGGCAGCAGCAAATGGCCGCTTCCGCCGGTTTCATCATATCTCCGGCGCAAATTTCTCAGTTTGGCAGAAGTGTCTTCAAGATTTTCAAAGACATATTTTTCGATCAAAGCGCCGACTTCTGCACGCATTTTCAACAGCACTTCTTCTGCAATGCTCTCAAATGTGATTCTTCTAGACATCGTAATTTTGTTTAAATTGGAAACAAAGTTGTTTTTGATACATTATTATTTTTCCACGGATATGCGAACCATAAGGTAACATCAATACAAAATCGGTTCCAATCGCATGCGGTTTCAAAGCCTTATAGGTTAAAGAACCGTACCACAACCCCATACTATTGGTTTCCGGAATGTAATACAGATAATCTTTGTGAGATCTATCGCTCCGACACGTCAGTTCCATAATAACTATCGGGCACATACACTTATTCCGAAGGGAAATATCATGGCATTCGGCAATTACAGCTTCTCCCATATTATAGTCTTCTTCCAACCCGACAATTTCCGTCGTCATAAAATACTTCAAATACTCAGAAGTCCAAATCACTGTCTGGCTTTCTTTAAAAAAGTCTTCTAACACCATAATTTACATTTTTATATTTAACTGCACTTAAATTAAAGAAAATTTAGACAAAAGTCAAGTTTTATTCCCTCTCCACTTTAAATAAAGAGAAAGCTTTATATATATGAGGTCTGCAAACTAACCTTATAAGGATAATATCATGAAATCCTCCCGAATTCTGTTCTCCGCCGCAATAATAAGCAGCATCTGCCTTACCGGCTTTGAAACCGCAGCACAGTCCTATTTTGAAAACTATGCGGACAAAAACCTGCCTCAGGCCAAAAGCGCGAAAGAGCGCGTCCAAGCCGGACAAATCAGGCGCAATCACACATTTTCCGATTTCGGCAAAGATTACAGCGCCTTTAAAAATCGTTTAAGCAAAGAATACGGCCTCAATTTTGGTGCCGATATTTCTTTTATGGGGCAAAGAGGCGCGCCAAGCGGACATAAAACATCATTTCAAACAATTATATATCCCTATTTGACCTGGCAGAATTTCCAAAATGAATACGGTACAGGAACTTTAAATATGGCCTATAATATTGTCCGTTACGGGGGTTCAATCAGCGGAAATAATCTTGGCGGCAATTTGGGCGTTGTTACCGGCATTAACGATTATGGCAGCAGCCAGACCTCTTTTGACGAATTATATTATACCTGGCAGCTGGGCGGTTCTTGGAACTGGCTGACAATTGCCTTGGGTCAGTTTCCCGTATACAATTTCGACGGCAGCAGCTATAACTCAAACCAGCAGGAAAACTTTATTAATGATGCCCTGTCTCAAAACGCATCCTCAACCTACTCGACCGCAGGCGTCGGAACCTACGTTCAAATCAGCCCTAATTCGGAATGGACTTTTGCATTGGGTGCACAAGACGCAACAGATGTCAGCGGAACATCCGTCCGGTTAAACAATTTCGGAGATAACCATTACGCCACATTCGGTTATGCTTCATATTCCCCCACCATAAAAGGCTGGGGAGCCGGCCAATATTCCGTCTTGGTGTATAATATGCCGGCTGTATCTCAACAACCGGAAACAACTAACGGCTGGTCTTTTAACCTTTCGCAAAACTTCGGCAAAAAATGGAATGTATTTGCCCGTGTCAACGGCGTTAACGGACATGTAGCCGAAATTAACCGTTCATATGTACTGGGAGCCGTCTACCTCAATCCGCTGGACAGAAATCCGCTGGATCAAATCGGTCTGGCTGCTGCCTATAATAAAATTGATGAAACGGCCGTCGGCGAACCGACGGAACATAAAGCCGAAAAAGTTTTTGAAGCTTATTGGGCTTGGGGAATTTCAAAATGGATGACGATAACTCCCGATATCCAATTTTATATTGATCCGGCCTTAAACCCGAAATCAGATTATGATACGGTCTTCTCTTTAAGAACCACATTTTTCTTCTGATAACAAAGCCCCTGCGGCAGGGGCTTCTTTTTGTTTGCGCTTCAATAAGATTTATCAAGAGCTTATATAAATTTAACTTTACTTTTACATGAATTTGCATGTAAATATCTATAATTTACTAATAACTTAAATTAAACGTTGAAAATGATGAAAAACTTAAGCCGTATCTTTCTTTCCTGCCTTTTAGCCTTAGCGTCCGCCTCTTGCGAAACTTCCCCTCGGCCGAGTATTGTTCCCGCCGTCGAACGCCCCAAAGCCGATGCCCACCGCCAGAATATCATCGGCGAGGTCGAACCTGTTTACCTGCCGCCGGCAACATCTCCTTTTCTGGCCCGCATTGATACCGGCGCCCAATATTCTGCCATCGACGCCCGCAATATTAAATTTTTTGAACGCGACGGCGAAAAATGGGTTGCCTTTACGGTCACTAACCGCCAAACGGGAGAAAGCCGCCGTTTTGAAAAAGAGCTTGTTCGCCAGGTTACCATTAAACGTATTGAAGAAAGCGAAAAACGGCCGATGGTTGAAATGGACGTCAAGTTCGGCACAGAAACATTCAGAGCCCTTTTCTCTTTGGCAGACCGCTCAAAATTCGATTACCAGGCGCTCATCGGCCGCAATATATTAAACGGCCGCGCTATCGTCGATACTTCTCTGACCCAAACGCTTCATTAAAATTTCAAGAGAACGCCAATGCTGAAAAAAGTTACGTCTGTCCGCTTTGTTTTGTCTGTTTTACTGCTTCTTTCCGCCATATTTGCCGGCTACAGCATCTATTACAAAACCCGTTATTGGGGCTTTAGCCTGACCCCGAAAAAACTGACGGATGTCTGGACTATTGAAGCCCATATTTCTTTTAACCCGACGGGAGACCCTATTAAAGTTTCTCTTGCCACGCCGACAGAAGATAACAATTTCAAAATCTTAGAACAGGATGTCGTTGCAGAAGGCTACAAAACAAAACGGATAAAAGCCGATACCAACCGTATCGTTCTGACCTCTCCGGCAAAAGAATCAATGCAAGATATCTATTACCGCGTTATGCTGTTTGACAATGAAAAAGCCAGCGGCAAAACCAAAGCGCCGGTTCCGCCGGCTCCGCAAAAGCCTTATTTAGACGAGCAAATGAGCGCCACCGCGCAAAAATTGCTCAAATCAGCAAAAAAAATGTCCGGAAATGAAGTCCAGCAAATCATCAACTTGCTAAACCAGACAACGCCTGACGCCAATGTGCTGGCATTTTTGCCGATAAAAAAGAGTGCAAAAGATATTGCTCAGGCCGCTCAGAACCTGCTGGCTCTGAAAAATATTCCGACCCGCCTTTCCCGAGGTATAAAATTGGTTGAAAACCGCAAATCTTTCTCAGCCGATTTGATGCTTGAAGCCTATACCGACGGCAAATGGAAAACCTATAACATCTCTGATGCGGCAATAGGCCTGCCGGACAACTTTATTTTATTCCAGCGCGGCGGAGAGTCGCTGATTGATGTTGAAGGCGGCGAAGATTCCGTTGTCAAATTCTCTGTTATCAAATCCGTCAGCTCTTCAATCAATCTGGCCGGACAAAGAGCCAAACTGGCACATCAGAAAGCCTTATTTGACTATTCAATCTACAATCTGCCGATTATGCAGCAGAACACTTTGAAATGGCTGATGATTTTCCCTTTGGGTATTCTGATTATTGTTTTGATGAGAAATGTTATCGGCATCCAGACAATGGGAACATTCACGCCGATGCTGCTCTCCATGTCTTTGGTTAAAACCGGTTTTGTTCCGGGACTGGTCTGTTTCGGATTAATTGTCAGCATCGGGCTTCTGCTGAGAGCGTTGCTTTCCAAATTAAACCTGCTCTTGGTTCCGAGAATTTCTTCTGTAGTCATTTTTGTTATACTGATTATGCAGGCCTTTACGATTTTAGGCTACAAGCTTCATTTTGACATTGCTTCTTCGGCAGCTTTTTTTCCGATCATCATTATGGCATGGATTATTGAACGCGCGTCAATCACTTGGGAAGAAGACGGCCCGGCCAACGCCGGCAAAGAGGTATTCAACAGCCTGCTTGTCGCCATAATCACCTATTTTATAATCAGCAGCGAAACAATCCGCCACATTATGTTTGCGTTTAATGAGCTTAACTTGGTTATTCTCTTTATGGTTATGCTGCTCGGAACCTATACGGGCTACCGCCTGACAGAATTGAAAAGATTTTCACCGATAGCCGCAGGAAAATAAATATGATAAAAGATTTTTTCTCGTCTTTTACCTCTCCGTCAAAACTGCATGCCGCCGGCGTATTGGGCATGAACAGCCGCAACTATAACTTCATATCCCGCTTGAACAGCCGCCGGCTTTATCCGCTTGTTGACGATAAGGTTCAAACCAAAACGCTGGCACAGAAACACGGCATTACCACACCGGGGCTGATTGGCGTTATAGAATATCAGCATCAGGTCAAAGACCTGCTCAAAATCATTGGCAATGCCAAAGACTTTGTAATCAAACCGGCTCACGGCTCCGGCGGCAAAGGCGTTTTGGTTATAACAGGTTTTACGGAAGACTGCTTTACCAAAGCCTCCGGAGAGAAACTGACTTTTAATGAAGTTTACCAGCATATCTCCAATATCTTGAGCGGCCTGTATAGCTTAGGCGGCCAATATGATGTCGCCGTTCTTGAAGAGCTGGTTCATTTCAGCAATATTTTTAAAGACTACAGCTATCAGGGGATTCCTGATGTCAGAATTATTGTTTATAAAGGCTATCCGGCCATGTCAATGATGCGGCTGGCAACAAAAGCCTCCGGCGGACGTGCCAATCTGCACCAAGGCGCTGTCGGCGTCGGTTTAGACATCAGCTCAGGCTCAGCCCTGAAAGCTGTCATGAATAACCTGCCGATAACCAAACATCCCGATACCGGAGCCGAGTTAAGCCAAATCAGTGTCCCGTACTGGCGCGAACATTTGATTATCGGCGCCAAAGCCTATGAAATGACCGGATTGGGCTATCTTGGCGCAGACATTGTCTTAGATGCGCAAAAAGGCCCGATGATGCTGGAACTTAACGCCCGCCCCGGTCTGGCAATCCAAATAGCCAACGGCAAAGGCATAGAAAGCGTTTTGAAGAATATTGAAAAAAATTATCCGACAAACCTCACGCCGGAAGAACGCGTGGATTATGTTCTAAACCTTGGAAAAAAATAGTGGCAATTACATTTTTAAATTCCTATATAATTTTCAGAACAATTTAAGACAAAGGAATAAACGCATGGCAAAAGAAACAAAACTGCTCAAAGACAAAGAAACCAAAAAACTCGGAGGCACCAAAACCAAAAGTCTGCCGAAAGACGAAACAAAAAAATTAAGCGTCAGCCCGACAAGAGCAAAAAAAATCAAACATTCTTATAATGTAAAAGACGCTGAAAACGCTCTCGTACTGAAATTAAAAGACGGTGACGTTGTAATCGAAATGTATCCTGACGTTGCACCCAACCATGTTGACCGAATCAAAGAGCTGGTTCGCGCCGGATTTTACAACGGCTTAAAATTCCACCGCGTTATTGACGGCTTCATGGCTCAAACCGGCTGTCCTTACGGAACGGGAACTGGCGGCTCCGGCAAAAAACTGAAAGCCGAATTTAATAAAATGCCCCACAAGCGCGGCACTGTCTCCATGGCCCGTTCAATGATGCCCGATTCGGCCGACAGCCAGTTTTTCATCTGTTTTGCCGATTGCGATTGGCTTAACGGCCAATACACCGTTTGGGGAGAAGTCACTTCCGGCATGGAATTTGTCGATATGATTAAGAAAGGCGACGGCGCTAACGGCGCTGTCAACAATCCGGATGAAATCATCAGCATAGATGTAATTGCAGATTTATAAAAAAAAATAAAACGTCTAAATCCCCGAAATTCGGGGATTTTTTTTATATTTAGCCCTTTAAAACAAAACCGTCATAAAAAAAGTGTTTTTTTTGTCGAAATAATATGTTATATTATAAATACAAAAATAGATTTCTGGCAATTATTATAGACAAACTAAAGCGGTTCAAGGACCTCTTCAGCTGTGATAATTGCTCATAATAAACCATAAAACATCCTGATTATGTGCAAACTGAAAAAAGCACTGGCGAAAGCCGACTTTGAAGCTATCGCTTCCCTGTCATTCACAGTTAATGACGTTGAATCTATCATTACTGATGCTGAAAACGCTCTCGAAGATGACAAGAATCTCATCGAAATGACAATTCCTCAAAACAAGATGCTCCAAAACCGCATCGAACGCGCTCAAAAACGCGTTGAGGAAAATCAGATAATCATCGATAACGGACAATTGCTCCTTGAGATGATTGAGAAGAACGAAGAACTCTTCGGCTCTGACTTCGATGACTGACCCCGGCTAACCGCACAAAAACAAAAATCCTTTACTCCTTAACGGAGTAAAGGATTTCTTTTTGAGCAGACAGCACTTGACAAAATTTCCCGAAAGAGTTAGTTTCGGCTAATCATTGGACATTTTAGATATGCAGATAGCAAATTTTAGAGAATATATTTCTGTTTTAAGGGAAATTTATACCGGTGAAGCCATGGCTGAAACCGGAAGCTATTACTATGCCCTAATGTCTTCCGGCAAAGATTTGGCTGAGAAAAAAGCCGAATTAAAAAAGAAAATCAGCCGTTTAAATGAAAGAATACGCAAACAGGCCGTCAAAATAAAAGAAATGCAAGATAAAAAAACGGCCGGTTTGCAAATGGCACAACTGAAAAAAGCAAAACAAAATCTGGTTACCTTGTTAAAAGAGCAGCAAAACGGCGACCATTTTAATGTTTTAAGCGAAGAAGCCAAAATCTGCGTTTGCAGCGGTTTTCTTCTGCAAAAATATCTGACGACAGAATTAATAAAAAACAACCCCCTGCACTTTCCCGTCAATGAAAACGGCAACTTGGCCGTCGACACATCCTTATTGCGCCAATCGGATATTTTCCATGAAGCCGGACACATAAAAGACTTCGTAGCATCTTATATTGCCCATTATCCGGAAAAAGTAAAAACCCCCGGACACTTCAAAACCATGCTCAACGGCGTCAACAGCTGGCAGGAACTTTTAAACTATGTCGAAGATTTTTTTGAACAACTAAACGACAATGAATTTTTGAAAGACGGACCAAACAAAGCCAGCCGTCTCGGTTGCGAAGTCATAATAAAATTTCCCGAAGAAAAACTTCAACTTGTCCGCCTGCATACGGAAAAAGCGCTTGATTATGAAACAGACAAAATGAAACATTGTGTCGGAAAAGGCGGCTATGATAAAAGCGTAAAAAACGGAACAAAGCATATTTACTCTCTTCGTGATATGAATAAAGACGGAGAATGGCTGCCGCACGCAACCATAGAGTACTGCGAAGGGAAAATAAAACAAGTCAAAGGCTATGAAAATAAAGACATTCCCGAGCAATACATTCCCGTTGTCCGCAAAGCGGTTTTTCACATTCTCGGCAGTCAGGATATTTCCCAACTTTATAAAGAAAACAAACTGTCCGACCTTGAAAAATGGGGCTACATTTTAGATATTAATAATCAGCCCCACGATTTGTACAATATCTGCCAACCGATACACCTTCGGCATTTAAATTCAGACAGTTCTAAATTAAAATTAATCCCCAAGCATCTGCTTCATTTAGACACCCTGACGATGAATAGCAATATAGATGAAAATACAATAAAACTATTGCAGCAATTTCACAAAATTGACCGCATTGATATATACAACACCATTCCTGTTGTTTCTAATCCCATGGCAGCAAGAAACATACTATGGAAATACATTGGCGACACATCTATGGAAAATATTGCGAAGAGGATTGGTAAAAACCTTCTCCGCAAAATCGGTTTTATTTTTGATGTAAACACCAATCTTCACGACCTTTTAAATCTGCGCGAAGAAATACAAATACATTCAATAGAACAAAATTCCGAATTTATCAAATTCATCCCTGACAATATGGTAAGTGCAAAAACATTTACCGTCACTTCCGACATTGATGAAAAACTGGCCGACACATTAAAAAAATTCAAAAATATAGACAAGCTGAACGCCGAATATAATATAACCATATCAAACCCTTTGAACGCAAGAAACATCCTTTCTGATTACATCCCTTTATTGGATGACACACTCACCAAAAAACTCGGATACATCCCCAGGTGGAATCCTGATGCCTCTTACTCTCCGGCCAAAATCGAAAGATTAATCGAAAAAACACAGGAACAGAATATCTCTCACCCCGAAATATTAATAGACGTAATCAATCTCCAAAATGAAGAGAAAATAGAATGCATCAATACTAAAGATTCGTTATTTCCTTTAATTAACCATAAAAAAATAACCGTCAAAAAAGTTCACATAGAAGAAAAAATCGCACCGGAAACAATTGACAAAATAAATAATCTGGCCGGCATACATTACCTTATTATCAAAAATGCTGATTTTGCAGATGTAAAGTCTTTAGATTTCAGCCGGATCAATTTTCTTCAGACACCGGATACCCATAAGAAGGATATAGGCTTCTTTTTAAATGATGAAATGTTTTTAGAAGGAGAAAGCATACCTTATTTTATTACGGACAGAGCCGTCACATTTAATGCCTGCACAAATCTGCCGCCATTGACAAGCATTAAATTTCCACATAATGTAAAGCATATAATGATTTCTCCGCAAGAAAAAAAAGCCTATACTCTGCCTGATTTCAGAAAATATCCTGAGTTGGAAAGCCTGCAACTTAATAACATGGACTTGTCGGAAAACACAAACATATACCTGCCCAAAGGCCTTAAATATTTGGCTTTTTACAACTGCAAGTTCGGACAAGAAATAAACATGGATTTGAGCGCATTTACGCAATTGGAAATATTACGGCTGAATGAATGTGACTTAAGCGGAGTTGATAATGTCGCTGTTCCCCAAAGTTTGGAACTGCTGTCCAAGGAAAACATAAAACTAAAAAAAGGCGTCGAATTACCGAAAATCAAATCTAAAACATCAAACATAAAATATTTTCTTAACAGCATTCAGACTGTTAACGCCAGATAGATTTCAAAATAATTATTGTGTAACTTCAAAAAAGTAAATTATGAACGAATTATCAAGCAAAACGAACATCATTTTCAAAATGATAACGATGTTCCTGTCAAAACAAGAGTGTGAAAACCTGATACAGTTTCTGAGCAGGCATTACGGCATATCCTTGAATGATGATGCCAAACCATCAAAAGAAATGGCGAAAACCGCCGAGCCTAAACAACCGGCTTCCGAAGAACCGGCCCCAAAAACCGAAAAGCAGGATTTTCCGCTTGAGGTTGTTTACTTCAACGGCAACAGGTCTTTCAAAAGGATACACGGCGCAAAGGCTATCGGTATCATAATTCCCGAAACAAGCAAAGTGCTTTATTTTGATGGCAGCGAAAACAGCGGAACCAGACATCAGGCGCTATCATACATCAAAAACCTGCCCTACAAATTCAACTGGCATCTAATGTCGAAAAAAGAGGCCGTAAAAATCCAAAAGCACCTTGAGCAAGTCAACGCAACCCTCAAACTGATCAACGGCCTGCCAATCAGCGACAAAAACTATATGCTGGCCGATGACAATCAGCGCGCGGGGTATGTCCGTTACACGGCTTCTCTCTGACAGACATCTTCAAAACAAAAAAAACAGCAGGATTAAACCCCTGCTGTTTTTTTGTATCTAGCGATAATTATCACTAAGTTTGGCAGTTCCTCGTTTAATCGCCCTCTTATTGATTTTGCGGCGCAAAATATTCTCTTCGTCAAAAATCTCACCGATAACGGCAAACATCATCGGCACAAACAAGGTCGCCACAAAAGTTGATAAAATCATGCCGCCGATCATGCCGGTACCGATTGCGTGGCGGCTTCCGGCGCCGGCACCGGTCGAAACAGCCAGAGGCAAAACACCGAAAGTAAAGGCCAATGAGGTCATCACAATCGGGCGAAAACGCAGTTTGGCGGCTTCTGTCGCCGCCTGGGCATAAGTCAAGCCTTCCTGAACTTTCATTACGGCAAATTCAACAATCAAAATCGCATTTTTAGCCGCCAGACCGATTAAGGTCACCAAGCCGACTTGGAAATACAAATCATTTTGAATCCCGCGGATATACGTTGCCAGCAAAGCGCCCAAAACCGCAAACGGCACGGAAAGGATAACCACAAAAGGCAATGACCATTTTTCATATTGCGCCGACAAAATCAGGAAAATCATAATCAAACCGAAAACAAAAGCCTGAGTTGAAGCGCCTCCGGTTAATTTTTCCTGATAAGCCGAGCCGACCCAAGACAAAGCATAATCATCGCCCAAGACCTGTTCTGCCACTTCTTCCATGGCTTTAATTGCCTGGCCGGAAGAATATCCGGCCGCCGGATCGCCCATAATCTTAGCTGCCGGAAAGATATTGAAACGGTTAACCAATTCAGGCCCCGTCACTCTCTCTACTTTAATCAGCGTTGACAGCGGCACCAATTGCCCGTTATTTGATTTAACATAGACATAGCGCAAGTCATCCGGCGTACGGCGAAACTTAGACTCAGATTGCAGTGTCACGCGGAAATTACGCCCCATATAAGTAAAATCATTAACGTAAAGGCTGCCGAAAGTCGACTGCATAACCGCATAAATTGCATTAATCGGCACATTCAGCATCCTTGCTTTTTCCCTGTCCAAATCAATACGATACTGCGGCGTACTGACGGAAAAAGTTGTTTTAACATTAGCCAGCTCGGGCCTTTTATTGGCGGCATCAATAAATTCCTGAGTTTTCGTCATCAGTTCTTTAGGCGTCCGCCCCGCTTTATTTTGGATATAGCCTTCAAAACCCCCGGTCGTGCTCATTCCCATAATCGGCGGCATACTGAATGCATAACCGATTCCTTCCGGCTGGCTCATGCCCATTCCGGTAAACACGCCGGCCAAAGCTTCCGCAGATTGTCCGGCTGTTTTACGCTGTTTCCAATCCTTAAGGGTCACAAAGCTGATACCGGAATAGGTATTCTGGCTGGAAGAAAGCATGTTAAAACCGTTAATCGTCAACACGTCTTCCACATTCGGATTATTTTTAACCATATCCGAAACCTTACCGGTAAACTTACTGGTGCGAGACAATGAAGAAGCCTCAGGCATGCTGTAAGCAACCATAAGATTTCCTTGATCCTCATTCGGAACCAAACCGCTCGGAATAATCTTAAACAAACCGAGAATTACCAAAATCACCGCGGCAAAACTCAAAACAGCCGTTTTTCGGTGCTTAAGAAAAAATTCGACACCGACAATATACCACTCGGTCACTTTATCAAAAAATCGGTTAAACCATTTGAAAAAGCCTTTCGGTTCCTTATGCCCGTGGTTAGGCTTAATAATCAAGGCGCACAAAGCCGGCGTCAGCGTCAATGCCACAAGAGCCGAAATCAACACCGAAACGGCAATTGTAACGGAGAATTGCTTATACATAACGCCGGTCATACCTCCGAGAAAGGCAATCGGCAAAAAGACCGAAGACAAAACCAGCGCCACGGCAACAACCGGTCCGGAAACTTCTTCCATGGCTTTAATGGCAGCCTCTTTCGGCGATAAATGTTCTTCGCTCATCAGCCTTTCGACATTCTCCAACACAATAATCGCGTCATCAACCACGATACCGATCGCCAAAATCAAACCGAACAATGTCAACAGATTAATCGAAAAGCCCAAAACATACATTCCGGCAAAAGCGCCGATAATGGAAACCGGAACCGCCAAAATCGGTATCAGCGTCGCCCGCATATTCTGCAAAAACAAATACACAACGGCAATTACCAATAAAACCGCTTCAAAAAACGTATGTATAACCTCATTAATCGAAACATTCACAAACAATGTCGTATCATACGGAATCTCATAGGTTATTCCCTCGGGAAAACTCTTTGACAATTGCGCCATCTTTTCTTTTACCAAATCTGCCGTTTCCAGTGCATTGGCTCCCGGCTGCAAATAAACGGCAAAAGCAACGGAAGGCTTGCCGTTAAACGTTGAATTAACACTATATTCCTGAGCGCCGAGTTCAATGCGGGCAACATCTTTAAGACGCAGCATGCCGCCTTTTTCATCACTTTTCAGAATAATGTTGCCAAATTCTTTTTCATTAACCAAACGCCCCTTGGTATTCACAGAATAAGTAAAGGCTACGCTCTCGTCCATAGGCTCTTGCCCGAACTGTCCGGCAGCAAATTGCGAGTTTTGTTCCTGAATGGCGGAAATCACGTCTTGCGGCGTCAGATTATAATCCGCCAGCTTATCGGGAGACAGCCAAATCCGCATGGAATAATCCTGATTGGCAAACAAAGAAGCGCTGCCCACACCTTTGATACGTTTAATTTCATCAAGAACATTCAATAATGCATAGTTAGATACAAAAACCGTATTATATTGCGCCGATTCGGAACGCATGGTGATAACCTGCAGAATGGAATTTGACTTCTGTTCAACCGTCACGCCCTGTTTTGTCACCTCGGGAGGCAGTTTTGAGGCCGCAGCCTGAACTTTGTTATTCACATCAATCGTCGCCTGATCGGGATTCGTACCGATATCAAAAACCACGCCGATTGTCAGATAACCCGATGACGTTGCGTTTGAATACATATAAATCATATTTTTGACGCCGTTTATCGCCTGCTCAATCGGAGCTGCCACCGTATCCGCCAAAACTTCTGCCGTTGCGCCCGGATAAACGGCCGAAACTTGAATTTCCGTCGGAACGATATTCGGATATTGTTCAATCGGCAAAGCTTTCATAGCCACCAAACCGGCCAAAACAATAATCAGCGACAGCACCGTCGCAAAAATCGGGCGTTCAATAAAAAACTTCGAAAACATGGTTTATTCCTTCTGTTATTCAGCCGTTGTCTGTATTGCTTCTTGAGGGTTGACTGTCATTCCCGGGCGGATTTTCATCAAACCGCTGATAATAATTTTATCGCCGGGCTGCAAACCGCTATCAATAATCCACCCGCCGGTTTGAGTTCTCAAACCGGTCTGGACATTGACGCTTTCAACAATATTTTTATCATTAACTTTATACAGATATGCCCCGTTGGCACCCTGCATGACAGCCTCTTGCGGAACGACTAAAGCATCAATGCGGGTTAAGCCTTCCATAACCAGACGCAGGAACTGTCCGGGACGCAAACGTTTTTCAGGATTGGGGAAGACCGCCCGGAGTTTAATGGTGCCGGTTTTTTCATCAACATTCGGCGTCACAAAGTTAATCTCGCCTTCCAAAGGATACAGCTTATCATTGCCGAATTTGACACGCGCCTTAACCTCACTCTTGTTTTCGGGATTTTTGACTTTGCCGCTGTCAATCATATTGGCCAAAGACATCATTTCATTTTCAGAAGCAGAAAAAATAACATAAATCGGGTCTAGTTGCGTAATTGAAGTAAGTAAACTGGATTCTCCGGTTGCTGAAATCAAACTCCCTTCGGATTGGGCTTCCATACTTGTAATGCCGCTGATCGGCGCCCGAACGGTCGTATAATCCAGATTCAACTGGGCAGCATCAACTTCAGCTTGGGCTAATTGTACGGAAGCAGCCAAAGAATCAAGGTTTGCCTTAGCTTCGTCTCTTGCCTTTTCGCTGGCATACTTTTGTTTATAAAGTTCTTCCGTACGTTTCCACTGCGTTTCGGCATTTTTAAATTCGGCCCTGACCTGCGCCAATCTGGCTTTGGTCTGATTAAGCGTTACTTCAAAAGGCTTGGGGTCAATCTGAAACAAAACGCTGCCTTCTTCAACTTCAGAGCCTTCAACATAATTCCTTTTAAGCAAAATTCCGCCAACTCTCGCCCGAACCTCCGTTTCTTTGGAACCTTGGGCTCTGGCGGCAAATTCAAAACTAAGCGGTACGTTTTGCGGCTCAACGGCAACAACCTCTGCCGTAGGAACCATTGCAGCCGGCTGAGCTTTCTGCTTGTCTTCATCTTTGCAGCCGGCAACGGATAAAAACATTAAAGCAACAGCCAATACCTTATTACGCAATAACATCGATAAAACCTCTTTAGTAAAATTTTGTAAAAACTACCATTAAATGTACAATATAATAATGAAATTACTATCTCTTTTTCAAACTATCGGCATTTGTGGATATCTTAGAATGTATCTAATACTTAAGATTTAGTTATCATGCCCTCTCATTGAAAAAACTCGCCGAACAATTAGTTCTATCATGCAAGATAATCGCAAATAAAAAAATATAAACATCTCAAACAAGGAGAAATAATATGACAACTCAAGGCGTACGCTACCCTACCTTTGCATTTATCACCGGCGGTGCCGGACAGGCCGATGACGGTATCCCCCCGCAGCCGTTTGAAACATTCTGCTATGACTCTGCATTGCTTCAGGCTCGAATTGAAAACTTTAACGTCGTTCCTTACACCTCTGTTTTGCCGAAAGAATTATATGGCAAAATCCTGCCGATTAACGACAAGATTGTCAGCCAGTTCAAACATGGCGCCGTATTGGAAGTCATCATGGCCGGCCACGGTGCCAGCCGCGATGAGCACAAGGCCATTGCAACCGGTTTGGGCGTTTGCTGGGGCAAAGACAAAAACGGCGAACTGATTGGCGGCTGGGCTGCCGAATATGTTGAATTTTTCGACACTCAGATTGACGATGAAATCGCCAAAGGCCATGCGGAAATGTGGCTCAATAAATCTTTGAACCATGAACTCTCAATCCGCGGCGTTGAAAAACATTCAGAATTCCAAATGTGGCATAACTATGTCAACATCACGCAGCAGTTCGGCTACAGCCTGACTGCCATGGGCTTCCTGAACTTTGAACACGCAGATCCGGCTCAGGCTTAGTTTCTGTCAATCGCAACAAACTGCCGTATCTGTTATCAAAACTGGCAAAGTTCAATAAACAATACGGCAGTTTTATCATAATAGGATAAGAAAAATGGCACAAAAACATATTATAACGGCTACCCCTGCTCCGGCTCCGGTAAAAACCGGCTTGGGCGTTTTTGCGCTTGCGGCAATCGTTGTCAGCTCCATGCTCGGCGGCGGCATTTACAGCCTGCCGCAAAACATGGCGGCCGGCGCCTCTGCCGGAGCCGTGCTCTTGGCATGGCTGATTACAGGCATCGGCATTTATTTCATCGCTAACACTTTTCGTATTTTGTCTGTTGCCAAACCTGATTTGACAACAGGTATTTACATGTACAGCCGCGAAGGCTTCGGCCCTTATGCAGGCTTTACGATCGGTTGGTCTTATTGGCTCTGCCAAGTTTGCGGCAATGTCGGCTATGCCGTCATCACCATGGATGCGCTCAATTATTTCTTCCCGCCTTATTTTGCGGGAGGAAACAATTTAGCGTCAATCATCGGCGGTTCAATCATTATTTGGGGCTTTAACTATCTGGTCTTAAAAGGCATACGCCAAGCCAGCATTGTCAACACCATCGGCACGGTTGTAAAAATCGTTCCGCTGATTTTGTTTATCATAATCATGGCCTTTGTTTTCAGCCCTGCAAAATTTGATTTTGACTTCTGGGGCGAATCAATTGCCGCGCAAACCAGCCTCGGCGGGTTAAGCACTCAAATTAAAAGCACGATGCTTGTCACGCTTTGGGCTTTCATCGGCATTGAAGGCGCCGTCGTCATGTCAAAACGCGCAAAATCTCCGGATGCCGTCGGCAAAGCCACTTTCTTGGGCTTCGTCAGTTGTCTGGCAATTTATGTTCTTTTGTCACTGCTGCCCTTCGGCTATATGACACAGAAACAGTTGGCTGCCGTACCCAACCCGTCAACAGCCGGCATTCTTGAGCCTGTAGTCGGACGCTGGGGCGCTTGGATGATGAACATCGGCCTCTTGGTTTCCGTTTTGACCAGCTGGCTGGCTTGGACAATGGTAACGGCTGAAATTCCGCAGGCCGCAGCACAAAACGGCACATTTCCTCAAGAATTTGCCAAAGAAAACAAATACGGTTCGCCGGCAGTTTCTTTGTGGATTACCAGTGCCATGATGCAGTTGTTTATTCTGTTGGTTTATTTTTCAAATAATGCTTGGAACACAATGCTCAGCATTACCGGCGTCATGGTATTGCCCGCCTACTTTGCTTCCTGCGCATATTTATGGAAAATCTGCGCAGACGGCGAATATCCGGCAAATCTGCCCGTCAAACGTTCAGAAGCTTTGATAACCGGTGTCCTCGGCGCAATTTACGGTTTGTGGCTGATTTATGCCGCAGGACTGAAATATTTGCTTTTGGCAGATGTGATCGTTGCTTTGGGAATTCCCGTTTTCATCTGGGCTCGCAGACAATCTGCTCCGAATGAAAAAGCCTTTACCGGCAAAGAAAAAGTTATGGCCTGTATTTTAGGTTTGATCGCCCTCTGGGCTGTCTATGCCTTCTCTCGCGGCTTAATAACTTTGAACTAAATATTATTTATAAAAGAAAAGCCCCTTTCGAGGGGCTTTTTCTTTTATGGCAACTTCTTACCACATATTGTTATGAATTTTATGCTGTTTAAAACGGTCCTTAGGCTGCTTCGGCTCATCGGCGGCATAACCGATAACAACCAAAGAAAACGGCTGGATATGTTCCGGCATTTGAAAAAGCTTATGAAAAGCATTCATCCTTTCTTCTACTGGATAAATCCCGCACCAGCAGCTGCCTAATCCCTTGGCATGGGCTCCAAGCAGCAAATTCTCGGTTGCTGCCGCACAATCGCCAATCCAATACCCGTCATCATGTTGTTCCTGCAAATTTCCGCAAACGATAACGGCTAAACTTGCATCTTTCAAAAAAGAACAATACGGATGAATAGAAATAATCTTATTAAAAAGATTCTGATCATCAACAACCACAAACTCCCATGGCTGGGAATTTCTGGCTGACGGGGCATGCATTGCCATATTCAGCAAGTCATCAACGTCCTTTTTGGAAATACGGTTATTTTTTTGAAAACTCCGCACGGAACGGCGGGTTAAAATTCCATCTTCTAAATTCATTTTACTTCTCCTTGTTTGATGCTCTTAATATTTAAGAGCAACTGACACTGTTTGCAACAAAAAAGGCTGCATTTTATTCATGCAACCTTTTTCGTACTATAGGCAGAATTAATCAAATTCTTCTCTCAATCTTTTTTTGACTTGCTTTATGGCCATTCTCACCTCGCTCTTTATCCAAGGCTTAAAGAATAGCACTGTAGACAAAGCATAAACATATTGCCAAATACCGGTAAAATTCAACGCATTGATTTTCAGCGGATATTTTCGGGCCAGACGCTGAGATGCTTCAACAACCTTGTCTGAAACTTCAAAATCCAGCGGAGCCTGAATCTTCCCCGAATACCTGACAATACGGTCATATATCGAGGCAACCTCAGCCAAAAACATAACGCCTTTTGCCAAGCCTTTGCAGTTATATGCCTGCATCATATCAGACAAGCTCTCATGCGGAACATACCAATGGACACCGGCAGCTTTTAATGCCTCAAACTGGTTTAACCTGACTTCCGTCGGATATTGCCGAGACAAAAACGCAAAGGTTCTCTCCAATCGCAAGGATAAGCGGGTCGTCACGCAAAAGATAACCTTTCCGCAAGATTTGACAACATGCTTATAAACATCAAGACAGTTAAGTCCCGTATTCGTTCCGTGATCCAGAACAGTGATGTCTTTTGCTCTGGCTCCAAGCTCCAAACAAACCATGCGTTGTTTCATACCTTCCGAAACGCCTTCCTCATTAAGATGCTTGGATAAAGGCCCTGTGCCGCCTACGCATAAAAGAAACGGATAATATCCGTAAGTCTTATGAATTAAACGATAAAGGTACATTGCATAAAACGCAGAAGTGATATCATCGTCAATACAGACGAGATAACGGGCACGAACAACAGTTCCGTCGGGATTAAAACAATCTGACTTTACTTTCAATTCAGACAATATCAACGCTGCGTCGACATAGTCTCTCATACAAAAAAATTGTTTCATACTGATAATTGTTTATGATTCAATATTGCCTAAAAATCCCTGTTGAAAGCTTCTTCATCAAATGATTAAATCTGCTGTAAAATGATACAAACAAAGAATAATTAGGAAATTGAAAACAGGCTAACACATTTTTAGACAAAAAGCAACATAAAAGCGGAAAAATAAATATTTCCCGCTTTTTTTTATCGTAAATATTGAGTTTTTACTTGAATCTAGCCGAGCAAACTGCCGCCAATGCTTAAATCTGCCGCAGGCATGTCAATAAAGTTGATATTAATATGACGTTTATCCAAATCAAGCCTTGAGCTTAAAAAATCAGTCAATTTCTCAGCCAAAACGGCCTTATTGCCAAAACCGATTGATTTCATTTCAACCAAAGCGCTTTTAACATTTTCATCACCGCCGAAAAGCATATTCTGATTATCGTTTAACGTTACAATCACATAATTAATCGGCTTATGAAGCTCTGCGGCAACAAAATTCGCCGCTTCTGCTAAAAATGCTTTGTTTTCCTGCACAGGGCTGTTGGTATGAATTGTCAAAAACGGCATAAAATTTCTCCTTAAAAGATAAAACTTTTCTAAACATAGCCGATTAAACAGATTTTTCAATCAAAAAAATAAATAAAGCGCTTGTTTATAGACAAAAAATGTGTTACATTTTGTCATACGACAATTCATACGGAGACAGTTATGAGCAGCAAAGAAGCAATATTAATTCACAAAACAATAGAAACGCTGAAAAAACAACTCGAAAATCCGGAACTGACCGATTTGGAAAAACAAGCCAAAGAATTTTATATTCGCGAACTCAGTGAAATGACGCCCTGCCCAGACGAAGAAATCTTTAAAAAACCATGTGCCAATATTCGAGGCAGGACAACTCCGGCCGAAGTAACCGACCGCGAAGTTTTTCAAAAATTTATCCGCCTGACCCCCAAAGGGCAGCCGATGACAAATGCAAACGGAGAAGTCCGCTCCCAGCTCTGCTATTTTAAAAATTTTGAATCTTACTTAAAATATATAGAAGGCAGGCTCAAAGTCTCTCCGCAGCGATACTCTTTGTACGAAGGGATGACGCAAGGCGAATATTTGGAATTTCACACCCCTCAAAAAATGTATTCGCCTTATCGAGATTATTAAATTTTTACCTCACACATACACAAAAAAAAGAAAGGCCGCTTTAATATAAGCAGCCTTTCTTTTTTACGCATTTTTCAAACACTGAGATTAACAACGCGTGAGCACAAGATAAAATCATGCTCATAAGTCAGCCGGACATTTTTGAGAACTTGATTTCCGGTTAAAGTTAAATGGGCAATCGCTTTTTGCGGCTCAAGCCATTCTCCGGTCTCAATATTAAATATCCGCAAGACAATGCCGTTAACATAAAACACCCAGGCAAAAAAATTCTCATCACCGGTACTCACATGTTCAAACTTTCCGGAAATCAAATCATATTTTGCCGAAAAACAGGCATTTTGTTTGACTTTTAACAAATCAAGACGCCAACAGGGAATTATTTGGCATATACCGGAAAAATTGTAAATAACGGAATACAAACTGCCATCGGTATGCATAAACCCTAATGGTTCCTTTTTAATTTTAAACGCTTCTTCCACAACTTCCTCAACTGCCCCGTCAATTTTACAGGTAAAAAATTTCCTGACACCTTTGACAAGCAAGCTTCCGAACCACAGAGTATAAGTATCATCTTCAACAAATGAACCACATTCCTTAAGGCAAACAAGCGTTAAAACTTTTGCGGAAAAACCGCAATCATTGTTCTCAATGCCGAACTTCTCAGCCACAGCATCAAAAAGCCTTTTTTCATTCAAAATCATAATAATTGTGTTTTTAAGTCAGACCACTATTTAAACTCACATCTTTCGATACATTTATTCTCGTGATAAAACTCTTCCTCTCCCAGAAAAAGAATCTTGCTCAATTCAAATTTCCAACTTGAAATTTCTGACGGTTCCATCCATCGGCTGTCTTCAATATTAAAGAAACTGCAAATACAGGCATCGTCATAATATATCCAAGCCAGAAACTTTTTCCCTTGGCTTTCGGCACGAACCAAATCGCCTTTTGACGGAATAGAACTGCCGCCATAATAGCGTTGCCGGCGCACATTATCCCAACTCAGGTTGTTTTTCGGTATAATCCGTTGCCGGCCGTCTGTTCCGACAATAAGGTAAAAATACTGATTATCCATAAACAAACCGAGACAATTTAACGTCTTGTTGTAATTAAACACGCCTTCGGGCAAAACAAAGAATTCAGCGCCTTTAGCCGTACAGGCAAAGTAACGGACCTGCTGCCCTTGTTCAACTTTTCCGAACCACAGCGAATAATACTGCTGGCCAACAAACACCTGATATGAAACATCAGCCCAAACAAACCCGAATTTTGCCGTAAACAAATACGCTTCTTCCCGATTAATTGATAACTGACTGCACACCAATTGTTCTAATTTTTCTTCAGATAAAGTCATATGCGAAAATTGTGTTAGAAGAGTAGTCCTCTCCGATTTTAATAATAAAATTAATTATATTGCTTGAACCTATAGTATAATATTTTTGTCAAAATTTGCAATAAAAAAATCCCGTTTCCAAAAAAGAAACGGGAATTGCACCTTACAAAAAGAAAGTTAACAGAATTCAACAGTAATAACATCGGGATAGACAAATTTTATCTGCATATTCCCAACCTCTGCCGGAACAGGAGATAATACGATTTTAAATTTATCATACGAAGCGGCACACTCTTCGGAACTGACAAATTTTTGAGTATCTATTCTAAAAAAAGCCATCCAATTACGCCGCTTTTGCGGATATGAACTATCCTTAAAATATTGATAAAAAGCCCACCCAAAATACCAATTGTCTTTTTCAACAACTAATTCCGGCCGCCAATAAGCATACTCGCCCTTAACAGACGGAACCACCTCATCAATTAAAAAACACCAATTCGGCACTAAAATTTTCTGTCCCTGAGCATTTTTTATCATTCTATATTTTCTGGAACCCAATTGAGCTTCAAAGCTATCAGGAGCATTAAGAAACTCTCTGCTTTGTTTCATTTTAACAACCATTCCTTCTGACAACTCCGGTACAAATACCGCCAAAGGATGCCCTTCCGCTTTCAAAAACCACAAGTCGCACTTTTTTCCGACTTTTGACCGAAGCTTTGGCATAGCTGAAAAATCCCAACCTGATTGAATTTTTACTTTTTTGAAATAAACCCGAGGAATAGCATTTGTGTTAAAACTTGTCTGAAACCAGTCTTTAACTTCTTTTTCTGACAAACATTTCATAATTTAAAATTTCAATTAATAATACTTAATATAAAATAATCCCGTAAAGCCTTACTGTTATCACTTTCAGACTTTTTTGCAACAAAAAAGAGTATAAAATATTCTTGAAAACAAGAAATTTTATACTCTTTCCCAATTCTTTTGCACGCCGGGCATATCGCTCGAAATAAAAAATAAAAAAAATGCCCGTAAAAAAATTTTCTTTTGTGCAAAAAAATTGTTTTACCCTGTTTTGTGTTAACTACTGTTTGGCTTCTGTTTACATCGGCCTCAAAGGCCCGCATGTCTCACATCTTATTTTGTATAAAGACATACATTTGATAATTGCCGTTCATTAAACTTAACAGGTTCCCATATGTCAAAGAACGCTTTGATTATTACGCAAGTAACGCGTTCAACAAGCATAATAATCGAGAATCTAATAGAAAAGTGTTTTCACTATATCCCTTTTTTATCCTATTGCAACAAAAAAATCCCCGCCTTTTCAGACGGGGATTTTTCACTTTACATCAAGCGAATTACTCATCATCGCTTTCGCTGCCGACCTCAGGCTCGGTCACTTCGCCGTTGTCTTCTTCAACATCGGCAACGCTCTCGCCCAAGACTTCGCTTCCGGTTTCTTCCTCAAGCTCATCTTCGTCATCCTCATCGGCATCAAGCCAGGTAACGGAAACAACCTTTTCGTCATCTGCCGTGCGGAACAAGATAACACCCTGTGTCTTGCGTCCGGCAATACGGATGTCGGAAACAGGCATACGGATAAGCTTGCCGCCGTCGGTAACCATCATAATCTGGTTATCGTCTTCAATCGGGAACGAGCTGGCAATTTCTTTGTTGCGGGCAGACATTTCCATATTGGCAATACCTTGGCCGCCGCGACCCGTCACGCGATATTCATAAGATGACGTGCGCTTGCCGTATCCGGTGGTTGTAACAGACAAAATGAACTGTTCCTGTTCTTTCATGAAATTATATTTTTCCGGAGTCAGAACAGTCATTTCAACGCCGCTTTCTTCAGGAGCAACCTCGCACTCGCCGCCTCTTTCGGCCTGAATGCGCTTGACTGCTGCGCGAATGCGCGCATACTCGTCGCGTTCTTCAGTTGTGGCTTCGCTGTGGTTCAGAATAGACATTGAAATCACTTCATCGCCGGCAGCAAGCTTGATGCCGCGGACACCGGTCGAATTGCGTCCGACAAAGACGCGGACGTCGGTAACGGGGAAGCGGATGCACTTACCGCTGCGGGCTGCCAACATAATATCGTTATTTTCATGGCAGATACGAACGTTAATCAGTTTGTCGCCCTCATCAAGCTTCATCGCAATCTTACCGTTTGACTGAACGTTTACAAAATCCATCAGAGAGTTGCGGCGGACATTACCCTGAGATGTCGCAAACATAATGGACATATCCTGACACTCTGCCTCGTTTTCCGGCAATTTCATAATCGTGGTAATCGTCTCGCCAGCGTCAAGCGGCAGCAGATTGATAAACGGCTTGCCTTTTGAAGTCGGAGAACCCAGAGGCAGTTTATAAACCTTCATCTTATAAACCAAACCTTTGGAAGAGAAGAACAGAACCGGCGTGTGGGTCGAAGCCACAAACAAACGCGATACAAAATCTTCTTCTTTGGTTGCCATGCCGGATTTGCCTTTGCCGCCGCGTTTCTGGGCTTTATAAGCATTCAGCGGCACGCGTTTGATATAACCTGCATCGGTAACGGTCACAACCATTTCTTCACGCTGGATTAACGATTCGATATCCGTATCATATTCAATATCTTCAATCTTGGTGCGGCGCGGCGTTGCATATTCGTCTTTAATGGCAACAAATTCATCGCGCATAATGCCGTAAAGTTTCTCGCGGCTGGCCAAGATTGACAGATATTCTTTGATATCTTCGCCGATACCGGTCAGTTCTTCGTGAATCTTATCCCTTTCCAAACCGGTCAGGCGTTGCAATTTCAAATCCAAAATCGCGCGGGCCTGAGCCTCGGACAAACGGTATGTGCCGTTTTCAACCTTGCGGTCCGGTTCGTCAATCAAAACAATCAGAGGTTCGACTTCTTTGGCCGGCCAAGCTCTGGACAACAAAGCGTCTTTAGCTTCCTGCGGGTTCGGAGAAGTACGGATTAAATCAATAACCGGATCAATATTTTCAACGGCAATCGCCAAACCGACCAAAACATGAGCGCGGTCGCGGGCTTTGTTTAACAGATAAATCGTGCGACGGCGGATAACTTCCTCGCGGAAAGCAACAAAGGCCGAGATGATTTCTTTCAGATTCATCATCATCGGGCGGCCGCCGTTAATTGCCAGCATATTCATACCGAAGCTGGTTTGCAGCTGCGTAAATTTATAAAGCTGGTTCAAAACCACATCAGCCTGAAAATCGCGTTTGACTTCAATCACGACGCGAACGCCTTGGCGGTCGGACTCATCGCGGATTTCAGAAATGCCTTCGATGCGTTTTTCTTTAACCATTTCGGCAATCTTGGAAATCAGCACGGCTTTATTGACCTGATAAGGAACTTCATGAACAATGATTGCTTCCTTGTCTTTGTGCAGTTCTTCAATCGTGCATTTGGCGCGCATCATCACCGAACCGCGGCCGGTCAGATAAGCAGATTTTGCGCCGCTGTAGCCCAAAATCAAACCGCCGGTCGGAAAATCAGGACCCGGAACGATATTAACCAAATCATCAATAGAAATCAGCGGATTGTCAACATAAGCGCAGCAGGCATCCATCACTTCGCCGAGGTTATGCGGCGGAATATTGGTCGCCATACCGACGGCAATACCGTTTGCGCCGTTAATCAGCAGGTTCGGGAAACGCGCCGGCAAAACGGTCGGTTCCTGAACGCTCTCGTCATAGTTCGGCATAAAGTCGACCGTATCTTTGTCAATATCATCAAGCAAAGACATCGCCACTTTTTCAAGACGGGCTTCGGTATAACGCATGGCAGCGGCGCTGTCGCCATCCATAGAACCGAAGTTGCCCTGCCCGTCAATCAGCGGCAGGCGCATGGAGAAAGGCTGAGCCATACGCACCATGGCTTCATAAATTGAGCTGTCGCCGTGCGGGTGATATTTACCCATAACGTCACCGACGATACGGGCAGACTTACGATAAGGCTTGTTATAATCATAGCCGTTTTCGTGCATTGCATACAAAATACGGCGGTGAACAGGCTTCAAACCATCACGCACATCAGGCAGCGCGCGGGAAACGATAACGCTCATCGCATAATCAAGGTAAGAACGGCGCATCTCGTCGCAAATGCCGATCGGGCTGATATCCTGTCCGGCAGTAGCGCTGACAACGCTCAAATCTTCATTTTCTTCAGTCACTTTATTTTCCTTTACATATACTAAAACTGCCGAAAATATAGCAAAAACTCGCTTCCGCCTCCAGCCAATTCTTCAACTTATGCCCATTTAAAAATGCCAAAATCGTTTCTACGGGCAAAAAAAGTGTCTTAAAATCGATTTTGCCGATAAAAAAGTTAACAATAATTTTAAAGAAAAACGCTCTGCGGCGAAATTTTCGCCTTTAACGGCGACGAACGCCTCCCACTCAGCCGAACAAAAGCTTCAAATCGAAAATAAAGGCGCAAATAACAAAAAATAATTTCAACCGGCAAACCGTCATTTTCAACTTGATTTATCCGCCAATCTGCTTTAACCTTGCTTTCAAGCCATATTCCTTAGAAAAGAGTATGGTTCAGGGCTTAGAAAACCCTTCAACACAATCAGTCGTTAGCATAACGACTTAAAATACTTATGCCGACTATCTGTCTTTGGACGGATGTCGGTGAATAAGGCTTTGGCCGAATAAGCCGAGCCGTCTGATTGTGTACGGTTTTCTAACATCCGCCCGCCTTGAAACTTTCAGCGCGGGTTTTGTTTTAGCTTAATAAAAAAGGATGTTAATCGTATGAAAAAAACAATCATTGCAAGCATAATGGCCATTTGCCTTTCTGCCTGCACAACTTTAACTCATCAGGAAAAAAACACTCTCTACAGCTTAAAAGCTCAGGGGATTACCATTGAAAAACCGGCCGGAAATTGGGAAACGCCGGCCAACCCTGCCGGAGCCGGAGCACTCAACCTGCTGCCCGGATTTGGCAATTTTTACCTTGCTTCCGGCAACGGCGGCGACAGCAGCCAATATCTTTACGGATTTCTTAACCTGCTGACTTGGCCTATTTCGGTCATCTGGGGAATCCCTGAGGCTGCAATTGATGCCAACCGCATCAACGAAAGAGAGCTGATTTACTTCTACACGTTCAACGAAAGCGGCAAAGAAGCTCTTGCCCGACAAGGATTTGAAATCACTTCCACCGGAAAACTGGAAAAAATCAAATAACTTTTTCTGATAAAACGGAGCGCGCTCGGGGAGTTTGCCTTAAGCTCGCTGAGCGCACTGCTCCGGAACAATCATTTCCACTTCGAGAACCGCATTTGTTTTAGCCTGCTTGTTTCTCTGCTTCTGAAAACTCTCCGGCTCCCTAAAATTCCGATGGCTGATTGTCACGCCGCCGGAAGAACAATAAAAACGGGCGTCCGGTTCTGCCCCGAATGAAGCCGTCGAACCACTTTCTTTGGCATGCTCCTGCAAATGCTTGGTCAGTTTTTCGCCGGTCGGCGTTTCAAATTCAACAAACATCAGATAATTGGAAACATCATTGATATCAGCCGGACGGTCAAGCATTTTCGCCATTTTAACCGGCATTTTATGGTGGATATTAATTTCATGCGGACGCTTGATGCCTTCAAATCTTGGGAAATAATCCCCTTTTTGGCTCATTGCTTCAACCCATTTTTCATAATATTCGCCATATCCGTTTTTAAAAAAATCGTTACTGATTTTCTTATAAACATTAGCGCACTCAGCAACAAAATCGCCATATTTTGGAAACTGGTCTTGGAATTTTTCTTTCCAAATTTTGTTAAAAGAATAGTGAGGCGGCTGCGGCATTTTTACCATTTTCAAATCTAAACCTTTTACAACAGCATCTGTTTTTAAATTATTGCCTAAATCGGCCTTAAGCGTTTTCTCCAACATCGCCGCTTCTTTGCCGACAGACAGCATAAAGCCCAGACGGCGCGCCTGTTCCTGATAAGGCGTTTCCACATTCCCGCAAATATCGGAAATCCGAGCCGGAACAGTATTATGAGCAATCGCATTGTTCTTTTTCTGAACTATCTTGGCAAGGTCATAACTGTTCAGCTTATCCCAACTGCTCTCGCTGATTCCATTTGCCCGCAGACTTCTTTTCATCTCATCGGCAGCCACTTTGCCGTAAGTATCGGCAATCACCTCAAGCATTTTATCAATATTCAAACTGCCCGAATCTTTTTTGGCTTTTGATTTTGCTTTTATGTTTAAATAGAATTTTTCACCATAGTTTTTAACAAAATGATCGCTGTACGGCACATTTATATCATCGCCTTCGGGAATATAAAAATTGCCGGATGCCATACAACGGAAGAAATGGTTATCGGGTCCGAAAGTATTGGCGCGCTCAACCAAAACATTTTCCATATAGTTTTCTAAAACGCTATCCAAATCAATTTTTGGATTTTTGCGCTTGCGTTCTTCCAATTTTTCCAGCAGCAACGATTGCGCTGACTTATACTCCGGCTTGCGCTTCAAATCTTGGTTTATTTTCTCTATTCTGGGTTTGATATAAGCGTCAAATGCCGTATTTTTTGCCCCCTCGCCGGAACACATATAATCGGCCAAAGCATCCAGATATCTGCCTGACCAGCCGCCGAGTTTTCCGTTTTCGCCCCACAAATTGCTGGCAAACATATCAGCCCAGCGCTGCATTTTTTCCGTTAAGCCCAATTCTTCAGTTGAAGTTTTCTTTTTCTTGCTTTTTCCTTTGCTGCCGCTCAGCATATCTTCCAGTTTTTCAGGAAGCTGATCCGCCGTCAGGCCAAAAAAGCTGCTCATATCGTCTTGCCAAACTTTTGCTTCTTCTGCCAACGCCTTCTTTTTATCTTGTGCTGACAAATAGGCTTCAACAAAAGATTCTTCCTGCTCAAACAAGCTGCCGTCTTCTTCCATTTTGGCACCTTTGGCACACAATTCTTCAATCTTGCTGAATTCGTCTTTCCAGCAGCGCAAATCGGCTAACATACTGAGTGTATAAAGCTTTTGAACATTTGGGGTCTTAATTTCGAATACTTTGCTCATCAGAAAACTCCATAATTAATTATTGTATATAATATAATAATATATTCGCCCGCGCAATATATTTTTGTACAAAAACATATAATGTTGACAAAAAAAGATAAATGAGGTATATTGGTTATTGGAATTAATACTATTTTGTATGAAAAATAACGAAAAAAAGAAATTGCCCGTGCTGTTTAGTAAAAAATTTATAGCACATGTCTTCAACATCCCTGAAAATAAAATCAGCTCTTGGGGACTTATTAAAGACAACGGCCATTACTCCCCTTGTTTATTACTTAAAGGAAGCCGGAACGTTGTCGATTTAATCGGGGCAGAATTTAAATCCTGTTTGAAACTAAGTTGGACAAATGTCCAATCCTTCCCCGTTAAAAACGTCTCGCAGAAAAAAGGAAAAATTATCTTTACTGCGATAGATAACGGCGAGGAGATTTCAGTGGAATTTTCCCATGAGGATTTAAAAAACATCTATTTCAAAAGATGTTACATTCCCGGAATGACAGACAAACATACTTTTCTGTAGCCTGGCATTCCTCTACTCACAAAAAAAAGGAGCTTCCGCCTCACCGGCCGAAACTCCTTTTTTCGTTTTAAGCTTCATGTTTCATTAAAACGGAATATCATCATCCAAATCAGCTGCGGGAGCTGCACCGCCGGCAGGAGCTGAATCCCAGCCGCCGGAAGAAGAACCGGAGAAAACATCATTGCCGCCGGCAGGAACACCGTCACCGCGACCGTCTAACAGAACCAAAGTGCCTGAGAAGTTTTGCAAAACAATCTCTGTCGTATATCTTTCCTGACCATTGGCATCTTCCCAACGACGGGTCTGCAACTGGCCTTCCAGATACACTTTTGAACCTTTACGCAAATATCTTTCCGCAATATCGGCCAGCTGGGCATTAAAAATAACCACCCGATGCCACTCGGTTCTTTCTTTTCTTTCGCCGGAAAGCTTGTCTTTCCAAACATCGGAAGTGGCAATATTAAGGTTGACGATTTTAGAGCCGTTTGCCGTGTTGCTAACTTTCGGATCCGCACCCAGATTGCCAACCAATATAACTTTGTTAATGCTGCTAACCATTTTATTATTCACCTTATTAAAATATATAAAAACTGCGGTTTTCCGCCTTCAAAATTCAACCGGATTATAGCTTGAATCAAACAAGAAAAGCAAACAGAAAATCAATAGACCTGTGTATATTCGCCGTTATTAAAACGATAAATGCTGTAATTCAACGGATTTTTTGCATTTCCGTTGGCAAAAGAAACATCCCCCCAGGCCGTTTCAAAAACCGTTTCGGGAATCAGCATTTTCATCTTATCAAAATTATAAGAATTCGCCATAGCAACTAAATCAGCCCAAAGCTTGACGGCCGAATAGCTGTAAACGCTCAACCCGCGCGGCTCAACGCCGAGCAAGCGCATTTTGACCAGCGTTTCGGTAAATTCGGTATTCTCTTTTAGCGTCGGCAAAGATAACAAATAAACACCCTCGGCATATTTGCCCATATCTTCAAGAAAACGCCCCTGAACCTGATATCGGTTTAAAAATACCGGCAGGTTCTTATCTTCGCGGCGCAAAGCTTTTGCCAATTTGACAGATTCCTTGCCGCTGCCGAGAACAACGACAACCCCGCTTTTGTCTTCAATAATATCCTCAGCCATCTGTTCATAATCTTTTTTGTAATTGGCAAAATTAAAACTTTTAAAATCAGCGGCTTTGCCTGCTTTATTAAACTCTTCCTGCAATTCGGCCGCCACTCCGACAGCCTCTTTGCTGCCGCTGTTATAAGCCAGCGCCAAACGCTGGTTGTCAAAATTTTTAAGATAGTATTTGAACAAATCCAAACTCTGCTGCTCTGAATAACCGACAAGCTTAATCAGGCTGTCATAACTGACACTCGCTTCGCTTTTGCTTACCGAAGTGGGAATAATCTGCAAAATCTTTGCTTTGGCATAAGTTTTGGCAACTTCGCCCAATGCATTCGGGCAAAAAGGCCCAATGACCAGATTCATCTTATTTTTTTTCGAAGAATTAACCGCAATCATCTGGGCGGAAGACACGGCCAGATAATCATTGCATTGGTCGTCAATAACCACCAGATTGACTTTTTCGCCTTTTAATCCGCCATGGCTGTTAATCTCATCAACGGCAATCCGCGCGCCGCTCACCAGTTCTCGCCCGAGAATCTCATAGTCTCCGGCCAAAGGCGCAACAACAGCTATATTTATGTCAGCCGAAACCTCTGCCGGCCAAAACATGAACGCCGACAAAAAAAATGTGGTTAAAAATCTTCGCATAAAATTCTGTATTACTGTTAAAATTCAATCCCGCATATTATAAGCATTTTCAAATTTTGCAAGTTTTTTATTAACAGATTTCCCGCAAATCATCCGTTGGAACGATTTCGGCCAAAACATCGCCTTCCCACACAATATGGCTGGCGGAAACAGTTAAAACCACACCGTCACAAGGCGCCTTGACTTCAACAACTTCTGCCAAATCAGCCGAATCATACACATATCCGATTGTTTCGCCGGCAGAAACTCTGCTTTGGGGCATTGATTCCGGTTTAAATAAACCGCCGGCAGCAGAAAAGGCTTTTTGCCTTTTTTCAAAAGCATATACTTTCCCTGCCCTCTCAGGCACAACCTCTGCCATACCTAAAATGCCGAGCAACGACTGAAGCGCCTTCTCGACAACTTCCGCATTTTCCGCCTCATAGCTGTCATGACTGCCGCATTCCAAAGTTATATTGGCAACGCCGGCACGGTCGAGAGCCGCGTTAAAAGTGCCGTGAAGCGCAGCAATGGCCGCATCGTCAGAATACTGGTTGTAGGGTAGCCCGCAGGCTTTCACCACCGGTTCATACGCTTTTTGGGTATAAATGGCAAAGGGTTTGCTGCGTTTGGAAGTGTGCAAATCGACAACAAAATCGGCAGAAGCAGACAATTCCATAAGCTTTGCGCATAATCTCGCCGTTACGTCTCCTGTCGCGCTCCCCGAAAAACAGCGGTTAAAATCTTTGCCGTCAAGCAAGCTGAACTTGCCGGAAGTTGAACCGTAAACACGCTGCATCCAAGCCAAAGGATTGGCATAAGGCACAATATGAACTTCGCCGCAACGCAGATTCTCAAGCAAAAAACGATGCAACCGATACAAAACCCATTGCGATGTTTCGCCGCCGTGCAATCCTGATTGGATGTAAATGGCTTTTCCGGTCTTTTCAGCCTTATAAACGAACTCCCGCAGCACAACATTCAAACCGCCGCCGGCTGTCAAAACCGCATGTTCTTTTTTAGAGTATTCCGCCATTTTGGTTGTCCTTTGTCATCACAAACTGTTTGTTGTAATCCTTGCCAAATAAAGAACTATACAAACTATTGATAATTGGCAACCATTTTTTGTTCAAAACAACCTTGCCGTTACTGATGTTGAAAGGAGAAGAACCGTTTTTTGCCTTCCCTACAATTCTCAAAACCTGCGCGCCGGAAGGAACTTTTTGGCCTTTTTTCAAGCTGATTCCGGCCAAGCCGGCATAAATCCGGTTCCGAGACAAATCAATATTGGCAGCGCTTTCATAATTTTTGGAGAAATCCCATTGCCAACTGCCGTCCGCCTGCTTGTCCAGAGCATAAATTCCGGGCTTCAAATCAATAACAGAAACCGCATTGCCGCTCTGTTTGCCCATCATCTTGATATAAAAGCTGCCGTCGCTTTGCAAAGACTGACGATACAATGCATCAGAATGCTCTTTCACCTGTTGAAACAGATTTTGCACTTCCGGACGGCTGCAATCGGCATAGCTGGCAATAAAAGCCAAACGGTGAATACCGACCAGTCCTGAATTTTCGGCATCGAGGCTCAATTGCTCGGTCGGCCCCTGCTGACGGTCATTCACTTCATTAATCCAGATATGATTGTCTTTATCTATAATCAAATCAGCCCCGCACAAACCGACTTTGCCGCATTTTGCCATAAGCCCGCCGAGTTTCTGCGCAATTTCGCCGACCTTGTCATTAATTTCGGACGGAAACTCATATCCCAAAGAATTGCCGACACCGTTGGATTTGCTTCTGGTCAAATGCGGATCGCCAATGGCTTTTAAAGAAGCCCTCGCGGCTAAAACAACGGTTTTGCTTTCATCTATGCCGAGCTTTCGGCCTTTTTCAAGCAAAGAATAAATCGTATTAGGATCAAAAGCGTCATCCCGACCTGACAACATGCCTTTAACCATACCCGTTTTGCCTTTTTCGGCAATCGTATTGCCCACAAACATAGACATATTGCTGCAAAAACCGTCAATAAACCTGGCAACTTTAACACTGCCTTTCTGATTGACCAGATTTTGGGCAAATTCATCAAAAGACGTTGCCACGCAGGTACCTTTGCCGCCGCCGCTTTCAAAATTTTCCGCGCCGCAGGACTGAATAACCACCTTGCCCGTCTGCCCCTGATATTTGGCATAAAGCTTGTCCATGTCTTCCATGCTGAGGTTTTTCACTTCTACGACTTCAGAAGGAATAAAACAGTCTTGCAAACCGGCCTCGGCCAAAATCTTTTGCAAATTGGTTTTCTCCTCAAAAAACAAACGCAGATTTTGCTCATTGGAAGCGGCGATTTGCGCGCCTTTCAGTTTCATATTGTTTGACCAATATTTTCCGACCGGAGCTTCTACAAACAACGCAACCTTTTTCCCACGGACCAATTCCGACGGCAAGGCCATGACAATTTTGTGGATTTCTTCAGGCGTTTCGCTGATTCCGGTCGTATCAAAACCGGGGCTGTATTGAGTAATCCCGTCAAAAAGCTGCTGTCCGGGAGCACCGCCGGCTATAACTGCTTTGCCGCCTTTGGCGACAATTTCCTCTAATATGCCGCCACGCTGAGGATAAAACGCCGGCATCACAAACAAAACATCATCATCAACCGATTTTGCAACCACTTGCTCAAAAATATCCTGAGCTTCAGAATTTAACTTGGAAAACATTTTTTAATGCTCTTTCTCGAAAAAAAATCAAACAAATTCCCGCCCAAAGGCGAAAAAAAAACAAATTAGAAAAATTTAAAAAGAAAATACCAGCCCCTTAGGAGCGTCGAAAAGAACGTCTGATTAAATCAGAATATGTAAAACTTTTTTTCATCATGCCGAACTAAATAACATGCAACATTTACCCTGTCAACCGTTTTGTCTAAAAAAAGACAAATTATTTTCAGCCAAAAAAAAATTCTTTTTTGTTGCTTTCCGCATTTTTAATGATTATATTACGACAGAACAAAACCAAAACAAAAGAGCAAAGCGGCATGGCAAACGAATACATTGAAATCAAAGGCGGACGGGAGCATAACCTCAAAAATATAGATGTTGAAATTCCCAAAAATAAACTGACCGTAATTACCGGCCTGTCCGGTTCGGGCAAATCCTCTCTGGCCTTTGACACCATATATGCCGAAGGGCAGCGCCGCTATGTTGAAAGCCTGTCTTCCTATGCCCGCCAGTTTCTGGACTTAATGAAAAAGCCCGATGTCGATTCAATCGAAGGGCTGTCTCCGGCTATTTCAATCGAACAGAAAACAACCTCGCACAACCCGCGCTCAACCGTCGGAACCGTTACCGAAATTTATGACTATATGCGCCTGCTGTGGGCGCGTGCCGGAACCCCTTACTCACCGGTAACCGGACTGCCGATTGAATCGCAGACCGTTTCGCAAATGGTTGATAAAATCCTCGAGTTTCCTCTGTCTTCAAAATTATTGCTGCTCGCTCCTCTTGCCCGCGGCAAAAAAGGCGAATTCAAAAAAGAAATTGAAACCCTGCAAAAACAGGGGTACCAGCGCCTTAAAATCGACGGGCAGATTTACGATATTGAAGAAGTTCCGGCTTTGAACAAAAACCAAAAACACGATATTGAAGTTGTGGTTGACCGTCTGGTTGTCAAACCGGAAATTTCCGAACGCTTGGCGCAATCAATCGAAACAGCCTTAAAAATAAGCGACGGCTTGGTGTACGTTGAAAACACGGCGGATAATACCAAAACCGTTTTCTCTTCTAAATTCGCCTGCCCCGTTTCCGGCTTCACGATTGAAGAAATCGAACCGCGCCTGTTCTCGTTCAACAACCCATATGGCGCCTGCCCGCATTGTGACGGTATCGGAGCCAAACTCTATATGGATCCGGATTTGATTGTTCCAAATCCTCATCTGTCACTTTCACAAGGGGCTATAGCGCCTTGGAACAGCTCAAAGTCAGCCTTTTATACGCAAACGCTTAATTCTCTGGCAGAGTTTCTGAATATATCCGCCCATACTCCGTGGAAAGACTTGCCCGAACACGCGAAAAATATCATTTTATACGGCTCCGGAAATGTCTGTGTGCCGATGGTTTATTCCCGTTTCATGAGCGATAAGCCTTTTGAAGGCGTTATCCCGAATATGGAACGCCGTTTCTTGGAAACGGATTCAAGCTGGGTTCGCGAAGAATTTTCCAAATACCAATCCGCGGCGCCTTGTGAATTTTGCGGCGGCAAACGGTTAAAACCCGAAGCATTGGCTGTTAAAATCGGCGGACTGGACATTATGGACGCTTCCGAAATGTCTATCAAAAAAGCGTTAACATGGTTTGGCGGCATTGAAGCGACATTAACGCCGAAAAAACAGGAAATCGCCCATAAAATTTTAAAAGAAATCGTCGAACGCTTAAGCTTCTTAAATAACGTCGGACTTGATTATTTGTCCTTGAGCCGCCAGTCGGGAACCCTTTCCGGCGGCGAAGCCCAGCGTATCCGCCTCGCCTCGCAAATAGGCTCGGGCTTAACCGGCGTTTTATATGTTTTGGACGAACCGTCAATCGGCCTGCACCAGCGCGACAACGACCGCCTGCTTGCCACGCTCACCCGCCTGCGCGACATCGGCAATACCGTTATTGTCGTCGAGCATGATGAAGACGCCATCCGAGCCGCCGATTATTTGATAGACATGGGTCCCGGTGCCGGACAATGCGGCGGCGAAATCACCGCTGAAGGAACCGTCAAAGAAGTTTTGAAAAATCCCAAAAGCCTGACGGCTCAATATCTGAACGGGCAAAAAGAAATTTCCGTGCCGCTCAAACGCCGCAAAGGAAACGGCAAATTCATCGGCCTGAAAGGCGCCAAAACCAATAACCTGAAAAATGTAGATCTGAAAATTCCTTTGGGAACGCTGACCTGCATCACCGGTGTTTCGGGCGGCGGCAAATCTTCGCTCATTCTGGAAACTCTGTGCAAGGCGCTGAATAAAGAGCTTTACGACAGCAGAGAACCCGCCGGCAAATACGAAAAGCTTATCGGCGTTGAAAATATTGATAAGATTATAGACATTGACCAATCGCCGATCGGACGCACTCCAAGGTCAAATCCGGCAACCTATACCGGACTTTTTACCAATATCCGCGATTGGTTTGCCAATCTGCCGGAATCAAAGGCCCGCGGCTATACGGCCGGACGTTTCTCTTTTAACGTTGCCGGCGGCCGCTGCGAAGCCTGCAAGGGTGACGGCGTTACCAAAATTGAAATGCACTTTCTGCCCGACGTTTATGTTGAATGCGACGTCTGCAAAGGCAAACGTTTTAACAGGGAAACGCTTGAAGTCTGCTATAAAGGCAAATCAATCGCAGATGTTTTGAATATGACCGTTGACGAAGCTTATTGCTTCTTTGAAAATATCCCCTCAATCAAAAACCGGCTTGAATTACTCAGAAAAGTCGGCTTGGGCTACATTCATCTCGGGCAGCAGGCAACCACCCTCTCCGGCGGCGAAGCCCAGCGTATCAAACTTTCCAAAGAACTGTCAAAAAGAGCTACCGGCAAAACGCTGTATATTTTGGACGAACCGACGACCGGACTGCATTTTGAAGACATCAACCGCTTATTAAAAGTTCTGCATACTCTGGTAGACCAAGGAAATTCCGTTATCGTAATTGAACATAATCTGGATGTGATAAAAACTGCCGACTACATTGTCGATATGGGCCCCGAAGGCGGCGACGGCGGCGGACAAATCGTTGCCCAAGGCACGCCGGAAGAAGTTGCAAAATCTGAAAAAAGTTACACGGCTAAGTATCTGAGAGACAAATTAAAATAAAATCGGCATCTATCCCAAAAACAATCCGACAGAAATTTTGTTTCGGCGGCATAATGCAATGTAACTGCCTAACAAAAGCTTTATGACATCTTTTTAAGCAAAAGATCTGACTGCTTCTGCCTAATTCAAATACTAAAGAAAGAACAAAGTACTGGAAGATTTTAAATTTTTAAGCAAAGAGAAGCCTCAAACCAACCCGTTTCCACTCAAATAGCCATACATCTCCCGAACCATAATTTTATGACCTGCAGCATTCGGATGTGTCGCGTCTTTATAAAGTTTTTCCAAACACAAAAAACACCCTCTTTGAAGGCGTCTAAACAGAATCGGCAATACATTTGTCTGGGATAATTCCAGCTAAACATTGTCTTGCCGTTAGAATTTGTTTTTTTATGAGCGGAGAAACGGCTGTGTCATAGTTTTGTCAGCTGAGGCAAGATCAATGATCCCAATAGTAATCCATAGCCGTTTTATACAAATCAGCCGCTTTGGGTTTTCTTCTATACCCCGGATGCAGATGATTATATTTGCGTTGAGCCTCCAACCCCATTTGATACAATCGTTCACGCTGCCCGCTGAAAAAATTACCCCGTCCCAAATCTTTGCGCAGCCCCCTGATATCAGCCAAACTATAATCATATTCTTCCACAATATAACGCAACATGGCTGTCATCGTATTATGCAAATTCGCATCAAATTTTCCTTTTTGCTCTGCCTGAAGGCTATATTCGGCATATTTTTTCAACACATTTCTGACCGCTTTCCGGTCAATCTGGGGTTTATGCTCTTTCTCAACCTCATCTCCAAACAAGCTTTTAACTTCAGCTTGCTTCCGGCGCTGCTCAGCCAGACGCTCCATCAGCTCTTTCAAAGGCATCAGCGAAACCAGCTGATTGGGAAACTTTCCCGACATTTTGAATAAAATATCGGCATAATCATCAATCAGTTTATAGCTTATTCGCGGACAATTTTGGGCATAACGGCATAAAAAAGGATAAAGTCTTTTAGCGGCAAGCTGATAGTTATCATCTTTTTTATAATTCTTGGCAAGCAAAGCCTTAACCCGATGAAAAACTCTGCAACTTTGCTCTGCCGCAGCGGGCGTATCGGGGTGATAATTTGACAATTGATAAAAAAACTGCGGCGAAAAGCGGGCATAATTTTTCATTGTCAGAATATAATTCAGATAATTAAGCTTGTCTTTGTCAGTCAAATCCAAAATATTGGCATTAAAATTCTGCAAAGTAATGGCTTCTTGCTGAAACGGCGTTGAATAATAATTTTTCAACAGCCATAAAAGATTGCCGTGCGCTTTTTGCTTTTCTTCACGGAACGAAAAGGGCTGCCGCAAATAAGCATCAACTTTTTCGCGCAGACGAAACACCTCTTTTCCGGTATATAACCGAAAATCAGGATATCTTGAAAAGAAATCAAGTTTAGCCTTAATTTCCGCCAAGCTTATTGGTTTTTGATTTGCCAAATCGCCGCTCCGCATTTCGTCTATTTTTTTGTCATTATATCTGATTTTATATATTTTGCAATAAAAAAAGCATTCTCTTATCGCTGATTGGGAGAATGCTTTTCACAAAATAATTTGAATTTCCAGACGATGATAAAAGTTTGATATGCGAGGCAGATAATAAGAAATAAGGAAGTCGGTGAACGGAGTGTACAAAAAGGTACATGACCGAACCGACTATCCGCAATTTCTGTATTAGATGTCCGCAGAGCAAACTTTTAAAAGCTATAGTTCATGGATAGCCCCAACATATGTATATCATTCTTATACAAAGCTTTCAACGGGCCGCGCATATTATCTCCGGTATGGTCACCGCGAAGGGTTACCCTGCCGTCTTTCGCTCTGATGTAAGTATAACCGAGATTCCATGTCAGATTTTCATTCTGAGTATATTGGACACCGCCGGAATACCACTGGCGACCGGCATCGGGAATGCGCGGCGTACGATATTCTTCGCTGACGGCACCTTCGTCATAAGCCACACCGGCACGGAACTTCCACTGGTCATTATATTTATAACTGATACCGGCAGCCCAGAAAGACGTATCTTTCCAACGTTCTTCCGTCACATTATTCAGTCCGTTGCTGCCGATAATACGCAATTCATCAAATGAAGACCAGAAAGTCCGGCCGTATTCGCCCATAATTGACCATTGGTCATTCAAATCGTGATAGATACCCATGGAGAAATTGGCCGGTGTCGTCAATCTGGCACCGATATCCTGATTTAACAGCGGATTTAAGGCAAATTCAATATCGCCTTTGAGTTTGTGTTTAACCTCGCTGCGATAACCGACACCGATGCGGGTAGCGTCTGTAAATTCATACATACCGCCGACCTGATAGCCGATATCAAAAGTGTCGCCCTCTAAAATAGCCCGATCATCAACACTGGATACTCCCGTCACAGCCGAATTGCGCAAACGGGCTTTTATATATTGCATTTGGAAACCGGCGCCGAGCGATAATTTATCCGTTGCTTTATAAGCAGCCATCGGCGTCAGGGTAACGGTTGTCACTTTTGACAAAGTGCCATGATAACGGCCGGCCCAATCATCATCATACTTGGTAATCATGCCGAAAGGCACGTTCAGAGATGCGCCAACCGTCCATTTATCGTCAATTTGGTGAGAAACATACATATGCGGTGCAACAGCGGCGTGAACGATATTGTCATTATAACGGTCATTGTCCGGACCGGCAGGCGTTACGGCTGTAGACTCCTTGGCTTTCGAACGCGGAGCAATATAAGTTCCGCCCAATATAAATTTTGTTCCTTTATGGCGGGTTAAACCTGCGGCATTAAAATAAGAATAAGAAATATCTTCTGCTCCTGCCGTTGCCCCGGCAAAAGAGTTGCCTTGAGCTGAAACAGATTGTTCTTTCAAGTTAAAACCTGCAGCATTGGCCTGAGAAACCATCATAATGGTTCCGAGAGCCGTCAAAGTTAAAAGTTTTTTCATATAAATTACTTCTGATTGTTAATCCAAAATGACAATCCGCAAATGCAAAATACCCAACACAGGCAGAAAAAATGTCATAAAATTAGTAGTATAACAATAGCGGATAAAAGCAAACATTTATTTATCCACCTCTGGAAATCTCAACGAATCTCAAGTAAAAACAATAAGATATTTGTTTACCAAACCAGCTTCGCCATCTACACAACATTTTATTCTTTACTTTTTGTTAAGATTTTGGGAGACTTAACATTATTTGAACAATCCGGAGACTTTATTTTGAGAGACTTCATAAGATTTTGCCTTAGAAATTTTTTCAGATTTATGAAGGTCAAATGCAACATAGCCTTTGATGAAAAGGATATGCCCGGCAAAGCCGTCTATATTTCTAACCATGTATCCTATCTTGACCCGATAATTTTGTTTGCTTTTCTGCCCGGCAATCCCGTTTTTGCATTAAACGGCCACCTTTACCGCCGCAAATGGATCAGATTTTTTATGAAAACAGCTGACATTATGCTTTTTAACCCGATTGAACCGGGAGACTTGAAAGAGCTTATTGCAAAAGTTGACAGTGGTCGCAGTTGTGTTATTTTTGCCGAAGGGCGTATGACCGAAAACGGCGGGCTGATGAAAATTTACGAAGCTCCCGGTCTGGTTGCCGATAAGTCCAAAGCGCCGGTTATCCCTGTTTGGATCAGCGGCCCGCAATACGGCTATTTTTCCAAAACCAAAGGCCGATTGCCGCACCGTCCGCTGCCGCGCATTACAATCAAGGTTGAAAAACCGCGCAGTTTCAAATTAAAAGACGAACTGCGCCGCCAACGTGACCACATCAGCAACGAAGTTTATATGATTATGCGTGAAATGTGCTTTGAGGCGTCATACCGCCCCAATGTTTCATTATTCGCTCAATTAATGCGAACCGCCAAGGTAAACTCCAAAAAAGGTTTGTTGCACCGTCCGAATTTTGTCGAAGATATTAATCGGGTTCCGAATTCTTACAAAGACATTATCATAAAATCTTTTGTTTTAGGAAAATATTTCAAACGCCGCACCGGCCATGGCGAACATGTCGCCCTGCTGCTGCCGAACTCCATTGCCACCGTTTGCACATTCTTCGGGCTGTCCGCATATGAACGTGTTCCGGTTATGCTGAACTTTTCGGTTGGCGCCCAGAATATGATTTCCATGTGCCAAACAGCGCAAGTCAAAAAAGTAATCACTTCGCGCTTATTTATTCGCAATGCCAAAATGGAAAACGTAACCGAAGCCATGACTAAAAACGGCTATGAAGTCGTTTACCTTGAAGACTTGCGCAATAAAATCGGACTTTGGGAAAAAATCAATGCTTTCCTGCGTTATAAAATCAGACGCATTCCCCACCGCAGCGGCGGCAACAAAAAAGCAGCCATTTTGTTCACCTCCGGTTCGGAAGGGGCTCCCAAGGCCGTTGTATTGAGCCATGCCAATATCTTGTCAAATATTAAACAGATGTCTTCCATTGAAACAATTAATATGACAGATACCGTATTCAATGCACTGCCGATGTTCCACAGCTTTGGTTTGACGGTCGGCACCATATTTCCGCTGCTTGAAGGAGCTAAGCTGTTCCTATACCCCTCCCCGCTGCATTACCGCGTTGTAGCCGAAATAGTTTATGAAATCGGCGCAACCGTCATGCTCGGAACCGACACTTTCTTCCGCGGTTACGGCAAAATCGCCCATCCGTTTGACTTCCATAACGTCCGCTTTATGTATGGCGGTGCGGAAGCCATCAAGCCGGACACGCGCAATTTATGGATGGAACGTTTGGGTATCCGCACAATGGAAGCCTACGGCGCAACCGAATGTTCTCCGGTTATCACCGCCAACAACCGGATATTTAACCGTTTTGGTTCAATCGGCAAACTTCTGCCGGCAATTGAACACAAAATTGTTCCGGTTGACGGTATTGAAAAAGGCGGCGAACTCTGGGTTAAAGGCCCCAATATTATGCTCGGCTACATAAAATCAGAACAACCGGGCGTTTTGCAGTCTCTGGAAGACGGGTGGTACCACACCGGAGACGTGGTTGAAATCGATGAAATCGGCTTTGTATATATTAAAGACCGGATCAAACGCTTTGCCAAAATCGGCGGGGAAATGGTTTCGCTGAATGCCGTGGACAATATGGTTCGCAAAGCCTGCGAAAGCTTCGGCGAAATGTATGATTACGGCATTGTCGCCGTACCGCACGAAAGCAAAGGCGAACAGATTGTTCTGGCAACCAATAACAAAGAAGTGACCTTAGATTTGCTGCACAGCTATATTAAAGCTAATGGCATGTCCGAACTTTATCTGCCGCGCGTTATCTTATTCAAAGAAAAACTGCCTGTCTTTGCGACCGGCAAAGCCGATAACGTCACCTTGAAAAAAGAAGTTATGGATGAACTGGGATTAAACCAACCTTTAGCCAAAGCCTGCTAACAAAATTTTACACTAAAATAAAGCTCCGAATAATATCGGAGCTTTATTGGTTACAATCAGTTATTCCTAAAACACTTTTCCTGAAAATCAATAAGAAACTCAGCTATACGCCCATAAAACCTCGGAGAGTTTCTTAGCAGCCGTCTCACATATCAACCACCAAAAGAAGCCGCCTCGCCAAGATTTTTGAGCGAAAAAAAGAGGCCGCCGAAGTAGCCTCTTTAAGGGGTGATTAGATGCTTTGCTACGCTGTTAGTTTTCGACGAAGTGTACAAAAGAAGTACATGAGGAGAAAACTAACAAGTATGAAAGCATCTATGCAAGCCCGCCCTATTTTGCAGCGTCGATTTCAGACTGAATAACACTTTCATCCAAAGTCTGAACCATCTTGCCATTGATAACCAAAGCAGGAACACCGTTTACCTGAATTTTTGCAGCCAATTCAGAAGTGTCTTTCATAATCTGGTCAATTTTGGCAGAATTCATATCAGCTTTCATCTGTTCCAAATCAACACCGGCTTTAACGGCCAATTCATCAACTTTAGCTTCAGTCAAAGCGCCGTTGCTTGTCATCAACGCATCCAAAACTTCGGCATATTTACCCTGATTATTGGCAGCCAAAGCGGCTTTTGCGGCATAAGCAGAAGTCGGGCTGACAAAAGACAGTTCTTTCAAAACAACTTTGACATTCGGATTTTTAGCAATAATGTTTTTCAAAGTCGGATATAATCTGTGGCAGTAACCGCAAGAGAAATCAAAGAACTCAACAACAGTTACAGTACCTTCTTTATTACCGACAACCGGAGAGTCTGGATTGTTGTTGATTGCTTCGATATTGTCATCAATAAGCTGTTGAGCCTGAGCCAAAGCATTTTCACGCATTTTCTGCTCATAGTTTTGCATTGCATTAATGATGATTTCAGGATTATTGTTGAGTGTTTCGGCAACATCAACAGATTTTTTATTGCAGTTCAAAAGGCTCATTACCAAAGCGGCAACGGCAACAATCAAAGCTACAACAGAAACGGCAACTGAATTAAGTTTACTCATTTTATAGCATTCCTTAAGGTTTAATTACAAATTACAAATATTAATCTAGCTAATATAGAAAATTATTACAAGAGCAATTTATAATTTAAAAGATTAAAAGAGCTTTAATTATAAATCATTTTTTTATAATTTGAGGAATATACTGACTAATAAAATTATAGCCATTTTAGGGAGAACCTGATGTTCCATATAAAATTTTCCATGTTTTCAAGAACCAAATCATTGGAAAACAAAATAGACTTATTCCATGACAAAATTATTGACGCCGCAATGACATTTAAAAAAGCTATCCGCGTTTTTTTGGCAGAACAGCGCAGTGACGAATATAAAAAACTCAGCAAACAGATTAAACAAATAGAACATGATGCCGACAGCCTGCGCCGCGACATTGAAAATAATCTCTACGCTCAGAATTTAATTCCCGATTTGCGTGCAGATGTTCTGGAATTGGTCGAAAACATTGATAAAATAATCAACCGCTTTGATGAGGTTGCGTACAAATTTTATATTGAACGCCCTGATTTTCCGGCTGAATACCATATGCGGATGATAGAGCTCTGCGAACAGGTAAGCGACTGCGCCGAAAACATGGCCATTGCTTCCCGCGCCTTTTTCAGAGATTTCAGCACTGTGCGCGATTTTTCACAAAAGGTTTACTTTATTGAGCATGAAAGCGACCTGACTTCAGGACGCATGAAAGAAGCGATTTTTGACTCTGACATGCCTTTGGCCAACAAATTGCAGTTGAGCAGCCTTATCAGCGAAGTAGCAGACATTGCCGACATTGCCGAAGACTGCGTCGACGAATTGCTGATTTTCACGATTAAAAGGGATATTTAATGGACATCAGTTATTTCATATTTTTAAGCAGCGGCTTATTTTTAGGCTGGTCTCTCGGCGCAAATGATGCTGCTAATGTCTTCGGAACCGCTGTCGGCACAAAAATGGTACGCTTCAAGACAGCTGCGGCAATTGCTTCGTTATTTGTTATCATCGGCGCCGTCTTTGCAGGAGCCGGAGCCAGCCGGACTTTGGACGAACTCGGCAGCATCAATACCCTTCCCGGCGCGTTCATGGTTGCCCTCTCGGCCGCCCTTGCCGTTTATATGATGGTTAACAGCTCTATCCCCGTTTCTACCACTCAAGCCATTGTCGGCAGCATTGTCGGCTGGAACTTTTACAGCGGACATAAAACCGATATGGGAATTTTAACCCAGATTATCAGCACATGGATTATCTGCCCCATTTTAGCCGGCTGTATCGCTATCTCGCTTTATTTGCTGATAAAATGTTTTATTAAACGCTCAAAAATCCACCTGATTCGCCAAGATTTATATACAAGGCTGGGACTGATTGCGGCTTGTGCTTTCGGCGCTTTTGCCTTAGGCGCAAACAACATTGCCAATGTTATGGGTGTATTTGTCGAGTCAGCCCCGTTTCATCCGATAACAATCAGCCGAATTACTTTTAACAGCACTCAGATTCTGTTCTTCATCGGCGGACTGGCAATCAGCAGCGGTATCTTTACTTATTCCCGCAAAATCATAAAAACAATCGGCAAAGGCGTAATGTCAATGTCGCCGATGATTGCCTGGATTGTCGTGATTTCACAATCAATCGTCTTGTTTATTTTTGCTTCACAGGGCTTAAAAACACTGCTGACGCAATATAATCTCCCGAGCCTGCCATTGGTTCCGGTCTCAAGCTCTCAAGCCGTTATCGGCGCAATTATCGGCATAGGCATAGCTAAAGGCGGACGAGGCATTCACTGGGAAATTTTAGGCAAAATCGCCCTCGGCTGGATAACAACGCCACTTATCTCTGCCCTCATTTGTTTTATTTCATTATTCTTTTTGGAAAACGTATTTAACTTGGTCGTCTACCATTAAAAAATAAAAGCTCCTGTAAACGGAGCTTTTATTGGGCTTAAAACCCAAGGTTCAAATTATTCCAGCCTTTTTGCGCAGGCTTAGGCTCTTCTTCTTTAGGCTTGTCTTCTGCCCATTTGCGGATCGGCTTCAAGCGCTTGCTGACCAATTCCTTTTGCTCGGGCGTCTGCGGCACGCCGACAGGCAAAAGCTGGTCGAGCAAAGCCGGAGAAACAAAATCAACGCGATTTTTATTTAACGTATTAATAATCGTATCGATGATTTTTGCGGCCGGCTTGGCATTAAAGACTTTAACCATTCCCGGATAATAAACCGTGAAAGAATAGCAAGGAGAAGAAAGCAAAACGTCGGTCGCATCAATTCCTTTCACAAAACGCAAAACAATACGCGGCCGGATAACGCATTCTTCACGGACATTAAACAGCACATTTTTGCTATCCATAAACAAATCCGAAAGGACAATGTTTTTAACTTCATCTTTAATGACGCCGCAAAATCCGGTCAATGCCATAGAGTCAATGCTGTAACCGTCATATTCTTCGGGACGTACGGCAACTTCGTAACAAAAAATTTTTTCGGCATTGGCAATATTATCCCAAGCCACCGGCCCTATTGAGGTAAGAATATCCGGCAGAACTTCTTTGGCCTTAGACTCTTTCGGAACATTGACCGTTTGCCCGTCATTCCGGCGCCAGGCATTTTCATCTTGCTGAAAAGATGTAACGCCTTCATTGGCAAAAATATCATCATCAGCTCGAACCGGCTGCGAAAATGAGCCAAACAAAAGGGCAATCAACAAAATTTTTCTAATTATCATAGCCTTTTCTCCCAATTTTCTGACTATAATATAATTGATTATTTTACATTACCAACAAAAAATTCAATTATACTGATATTCTTCGGATAAAAAGGTATGTTAAAACAATTCAGAAAAAAAATTCCCCCTCATTAAGAGGGGGATTGGAGTATTACCAGATGACATCCTTATAGTTGAGTGTCGGATCATTAAGGCGTTCAGTATAAGTATCATCCGGTTTTTCTTTATTACGAATAGCGCTGATGCTTCCTGCGTTATGCGGTAAGTATTGATCAACATATTTATCACCAAAGGTCTTCCTGTCAAAATAACAATAGACAGTAGCAATTGCCGAGAGTTCTTCTTTATAAACCGGAAAGAGGTTCCAGATAATTTCTTTATCGGAAATAGTATCGGTATCGTTCTTTGCGTTAATAGCCCTGAGATAATCGGCATAATCTGCAGCCGGGTAAATGAAGCCCATGATACCGTGCCACCCTTTAAATGTCTCATCTTTAGTTTTATCTGTTTTATAAGCCTTCAAAGTTGTGTTCAGCCAAGTACTGACTTGGAAAGTGTAAGGATGATTATAAACATCAGCCCAATACTGAGGGGCGTCCGGTTTAGAGACTTCATCGCCGTCCACCTTAATGTTATATCCGGCACCGTTATCATAGACGTGAACCAGAGTATCTCCCGTGGAGCGATAATTGCTGCCGTTACCGACGGAAATCTTATCTCCGCGCGGGTCTTTTCGCGTTCCCAAAACGCGATAATTATCGAGATATGTTCCGTCTTTCTTAACACCTTCAATACCTCCTGTCCATGTTTTTCCATCACCTGCTGTTTGATTGTCAACTTGGATTGGCACGCCGGCCTGAGCCATAGCAAAGCGGATAGGCGTGATGGTGGCTACTTTCATATATCCCGGCGGGCAGTTAGGTGTCGGGATAAAGCCCATCCAAGCTGACGTATCGCACTTGGTCTTTGTGCATTCTTCTAAGCCTTTCAAAACAAAATTGTTTTCGACAGCAGCACTTTCCCAGTTGGCACTGCCTTTATAGGTGTTATCCATAACGTAAATGCCTTTGTTAATAAAGTCAGGCAGAATATCGCTCAAACGGGCACCGCCGCGGGTCGCCAGTTTGATATCATGCATCATTGATGTAAATGCCGGATTCACTTGGTAGTTATATGCTTTTTGAGTTCCGTCCATGCCTGTTCCATCCCTAATATTCGTTACCAATCTGTCTGCCCGAATCATACTTGATGGCTGGCTTTTATCTTCGGTTGGATCGCTATTACGTTCTAAATGCAGATGACCTTTACGCATATACATTGTAGTTCTTTCATCCCCATCCCCCCAAGTACTTGAAGTAGGCGTAATAATTACATCATTATAATCACCATGGACACCCATTTGAATACTTTTTGAATACTGAGTAGTCTTGTCAAAATAATCATTAACTAATATCGCTGCTCCGCCTAAATGTCCTAGCATAGCTTGATTGGTTGTGACTTCAAGCATATATTTATTACCATACTTACCTGTTTTACTTTTAGGAGCGTCAGGATTATATCCTGTTAAAAAAATTGGATCATGCACCCCATCACCATAGCGTCCAAGTTTCGTATTGTAAGAACCGTTAGCTAATTTCTGTAAAAATGCATCTCCTTCCAAAGACATCTCTGTTCCGGTAACCTTCAAATTATAATTGTTCCAGTTTTTATAATTATCTTTATATGTACTTGTAGTGGTCGTTCTTTTACCAGTATAGAAAGTACCTTCATTGTAGGTTGTGCTGGAGTTGACGGTTAAGTTATGGTCTTTCCAAGCGGGATATTTTGTAGAACCCGTTCCGCCCTCTCTGTATGTTTTATATGTGGCGCCCAATTTGACGGAATTTGCGGTGGCGTGTCCGACTTCAAGGTGATAACCGGGATAACTTGCTGACGTGGAAGCGCCGGTCTTAAATGAGTCTTTGGCGAGTTGCATATTGTATGCGCCTTGGGTTGTGTTGTCACCATAAGCTTTTTCGTTATAGGCAGCGCTGAATGTTCCCCGCAAATCTAAATTTCCAGCGATCCAAGTATTACCATTATTTTCAGCTACGGAGAACCCATAATTATGAGAATCGACAGGAGTTTTCAATTTAGCGACATCCAAACCGCTTTCCAAACTAGCTCCGGTTCCGGAAATACTCATATTGTAATTTTCCCAATGTCCATATCCTCCGAAAGGAGATTTTTTACCGGATTGGAACATGCCTTCGTTAGTTGTTTCAAAATCTCCGACATTAAAGTTATACTTTTTCCAGTTAGTTGTACCGTTACTCACGTTATGCTTTACGGCACTGAAAGTACCATCGACCTGAGCATAATCGCGGATTTGTGCAAAACCTTCTTGAATGGTATTACCATCAGCATCGATGGTGTGATTACCGGAAGCGGAACGGACGGACCCGTCGGAACCGTCAACATGGAATAGAGCGGTTTCAGGGGTAGCTTCGGAACCGACATAAAGTTGGTTTTTGTGCTGCATATATCCGCTTTCAGCAATAAAGTTTTGGGAAGCGGCTTTAAGAGTGCTGTCAATCAGACCTTGTCCGTCGACATGAAGAAGAACATTGTCTGAACCGGTCTGAGCTTTGATATTGATTTCATTGTCGGCGGTAGCGATGAGGTTAACTAAGTGATTGATATCATTTCCGCCCATATTTAGAGCCGTTTCCATGGTGTTGTATTCAGGGCGTCCGGGAGTTGCAACACGGTGTAGAACGTTTTTACCGCCTGCAGTACCGTCAGCAACGGCTTCAATAGAAGTAGCGACGATAGTTCCGGATTGAACATTAGCATCAGGCAGCTCGTTTTTAGGGATTTCCCACACGCCCTGAACGCCGGTCGCTTTATCTCCGTCAACAAAACCGCCGTTTGTTCCGATCATGGAAGCAATACGGGAAGAACGAAGCCTTGTGAAAGCCGGATCTACAGAACCGTCTTTGTTTGTTTTGGCGACTAAGACGGTTGTTAAAGCTTTGCGCTCGCCGGAAGGGTCTCTGGTTTGCTTGATAACGACATCAAATTCTTTGAAGAGTTTTCCGTCAGGTCTGAAACCGAGCGGAAGATAGTCGCGAAAGTGTTCAATATTAATGGGATCGGTTGACTTTGCGGAAGTATCGGTATCATTAGCGCCAAAATCATAAGCGCTGTAGTCGACGGTTTTAGCGGACTCAGGGGCTGCCTGCGAAGTAACGGTACCGCCGGCGGTAATGGTAGTGTAGTTGTCGCGAAGATAATCATCAATTGCTTTGACAATAACCCTGACTTGGCTGGCAGCGTTAATGTCTTGCATTTCGGTAGTTCTTTCCGCCGCTTTTTTATAGATGACAGGCGTAACCATGGAAATCAGCCCCAACATCGCCAAGGCTTCAATCATTAAGCTGCCTTTTTGTGT